>Ga0307959_1000053_pt1 | contig 62025 bp, 62 predicted proteins | sample OrgLakmetagen494_FD_201813 | JGI IMG/M metagenome (GOLD analysis project Ga0307959, IMG submission 201813) | Saline water microbial communities from Organic Lake, Antarctica - #494 | ecosystem: Environmental > Aquatic > Non-marine Saline and Alkaline > Saline | place: Antarctica: Organic Lake...
CATTCCACCCACCATCCATAGATTGATTTGCATAATCATATCAAGAGTTTTATTAAAAACGACTCCCTTATGTGTATGAAAACGGTGAAAAGATAAACTCATTGAAGTGATCGTTACGTGAGTTATAAGAATTGCGTAGATTATAAACTTCCAAGAAGTATGCTCTTCGAAAAAACCACCAACAAAGCCCTGATCCCCAATAAAGGTCGAAATCAAGTAGATTGATAGCGCATATAGAGCTACAAGTGGAACTGTATTTTTTAGAATTGATCTTATCATTTTGTGCCTCGCTTAGAATCTCTCTTATCTATTTTAGCTCAATCCCACAACTCGAACAACTCTAAATATATTCGACATGAAGAGATATTAGGTACTTATATTTTTACTATGTGCTTTTTTCTTCAGATCAATAATTTTTTCTTCAAATTCCAGCTGTAAAACCTCTCCATTACTTGACAAAGCTCCTTCAGGACACTCATCAATACAGAAGCCACACTTTACACAAGACATGAGGTCAAGCATGAACTCTTTAGGTGCCTTATTAATTGGTCCACTAAAGCCATCATCCGCCTCTATAATCTTAATTGAGTTAACGGGGCATATTGATTCACAGATTCTACATGTCGTACAAAGGTCAACGCTACTCAGAGGATCGACTAAGTACTTTGGATATCCTTGATACACTCTAACTTTTTTCATTGTTGAAAATAAGTCTAAAACAACGGGCTGGTTTAAAGAGAGAAACATTTTCTTTAAAACACCGATTATACTTTTATTTATGGAACTTTCTTTGTATTTTTTTAAATTGATTATCACCTCTCCACCTCACTCATATTGATTTGAAGAGAGTGCCAAATAAGGTCGACATCATCGTAATCGCTTCCGATCATTACATTTTTTAAAACTTGGAGTGTATTTTGAGAGTTAGAAGCGAGTTTTAATGTTTTTATCTTACCCTCTGCTACTAATGCATTAAGACTTATAATTCCATTAGCCCCTTCAATACAACTATGAATATATCTTTGCTCCGAGAACATATCACTTGTAATAATTTGCCCTCTACTTACACCGCCGGGAATATTATCCAAAACTTGAAATAACACTTTTACTGATTGAAAAATCTCTTCTATTAAAACGAGAAATCGATCAAATGCTTTTCCACCGATACCAAGAGGTATATCGAAGGATACATCTGGATAAAAGTACATTGATGAACTTTTTCGAAGATCATGGTTCAGTCCAGCTGCACGCATAACTGGTCCAGACAAACTTTTGCAAATAACATCATCTCTATGAATTTCACCGCAGTTTAGTTTTTGAGTCCAAAGCTTGGATGAGATCATAGTCTTGTATTCAAATGAGATATCTTTCTCTAATTTAGAAATATAGTTTAAACACGCCGTAGACCACCCACCAGGAATATTTTGAGTTACTCCACCAATACAGTTAGAATAGAGAGGATTACGATGATTAAGCAGCTCATCAATTTGGTCTGAGGTTTGTTGATACCAAAGAGACAGGTTTACGTAGAAGTCAGCATAGCCTGAGCTTTTAGCCATTTTCAACAAAGTATAAAGGTGCTCGCGAATTCTAGTAAGTTCCATCACGATCATCCTGATGGCTTGAGCCTTTTCTGGCACAGGTATTTTATATTCGCTTTCAATTGCGTCTGCTAAAAGTAAACTCCAGTTTGTACATGATCTGGGATTAATATAGCCAAGCCTTCCAAGCATCTGATCAACGCTTTTCCCTTGAGCATCCTTTTCCATACCAATATGACGGAACCCCATTTCAAAGTCAAAATGACTGACTATTTTTTCATCCAAACTCATATCAAAAATTATTTCATCAGATGACATCTCCAAACTAGGAGTACTTACAAAGCCGTTTAACTTTCTAGGCTCTGGTAGAATTTGCTCTTCAGTAAAAACGTCAAAACTTTTCAAAAAAGGAAAGCCTTTTAAGTTCTCGGGGAAAAGGAAACGTCTTTTACTTACAATAGAATCAAACATAGTACCAAAGAGCTCAAAGCTCTCTTTCTCATGATAAAGAGCATTGTGCCAAACTCCACTAAGGCTTAGTGACTCGGTTGCAGGCTGGTCTAGAAGATCAATTCTTATAAATAAGTCTAGGCTTTGATTGTAAATAGTATAGTGAAAATCGAATTGGTTATTCTCATTCTCAACAGTGTGAAGATTTAAAAAGTGACTAAACTCAAGGTTCTCTTTAATTAACAGACACAACGCAAGTATTTGAGACTTTTCTGATCTGATTTCAATTGTTTTCATATTTAACTTAGGCTTATAAGAGCCTAATTCAGAAAGGATTTTTTCTAAATTCATTTCCCCTCTCTTTGATCTAATCTCAAGATAGCGTTTACAATATCTCTTCTACTAGGCTTAGGACCATAAACGTGTTGATCGACATTTATAACTCCCTCAATAGAAGCAAAGTTATAACTTGGAAAATTCAATTTATTGTGAACCATTTGTCCGGCTGTAATTATATACTTAGGACCATTTAGTTTATTGATTTTTATTTTTAATAATTCAATGTTTTTTAAATTAATAAATCCAGAAATTATAATAAGGTTTGCACCAATATCATTATTATCACCATCTGAGATTATGAAAGGTTCTTTCTCCATTTGAGAGTTGAGGTGTGATATTAAGTCTGTCATTAATCCAGAGCCACAAAATGTAGTAGTTATATACAAGTCTTTTTCGGCCCAAGCCAGAAGCTTATCTTTAATTGATGCTATCATTAATAAATAACTCCCTTTTCAGCAGAGTTAGATTTTCTTGTATTACCTCTTTTATCCCAAACAACATCTTTAGGAAAAATTGCCCTTTCGAAAGAAAAGTCTCTATCACTTTCATCCTCACAAGCCATTGTGGCAGGAGAAAGCGATACCCAGTTATAAATTTTTTGGTGAGATCCTTTAGAACCGCTATCGTAATCTATGTAGCGAAACGATTGTCTACTTGCCTTTCGAAGAGTATCAAGCATATATGGGGCATACTCAAAAGCACGATCAAGATCTAAGTCAGAGCAGTTTCTAAATTGCTCCTGAAGAGACTTAACTCTCTTACCTTTGATTACCATGGGGTTTACCTCCCACACTTTCCTATTACAATTGAACGCATACCCTAGGTCCTGTAGGTTATGAAAGGCTGTTAGGTAAGAAAAAAACCAATGTCTCTTAGGATCGTCATTTATGTTGCTAGGATTAACGTAATCGATACATGTTTTGTATTGTTTACCAAACTTTTTATTGTTTTTAGCAAATCGTCTCCAAAATGGATCATCTTTAATACCTTTCGTTTTTTTATTTTTCAAAAGGATTGCCTTTTTCCTAACTTCCTCCAAAGTATCTACCTCGATAGAGCTAGTACTTATCTTACTTAAGTCTCTCCAGAGATAATCATAAAGTTTATAGCAAGACAGTCTCATTTGCTTCAGTTTTTCGATCGTAAAGATAGTAGAATTTCCATTTATATATGAAAGGGCTTGTTTAGAAGATACAATTGCTCCCATTCTATTACGTGCAAAGAATTTGTTTGTAACTTTGTTTTTACCTTGTCCATTTTGAATAAAAGCTTTTACATATTTCCAGTCAACTTTTCTTTGAAGTTCTGCTATAGTAGTAACATTGTCTAGTTTTTCATCGCCATTTTGAATGGCAACAAGAACAATTCTAGAGAGCCACTGATCAGCTTTAAAACATCCTCCAAAAGGACAAACTTGTTCTATGAATCCTCCAATAACTTTGACATCAAAGCTATGAGTTCCGAAGTTTTTTCTTATATATTCATCTCCTCCAAATACGAGTACTTTCTGATGAGCATTTAACTGATCGAGTACTCGAGGTAGTACTGCTAAACTAAAAAACTTGTTATTACCAACATCATTCTTAAGCTCATCGAACTCATCTTTTTGATCACAAAATTTTTCATCTACAAAAATTTGTCCTGACGTAATGTCAATTTGATTTAAAAAATCAGAGTTTGCAGGAGTTGTAACAACAACATTTATATTGCCGCTTTCAATTTTTTTAAAAGGATTCACATCAAAGAATCGATGAGGTACTGGCTTTCTTTGTTGATCTACAATTGCAAATCTTTGAGCACCTTTAAACCACTTGGGTTCAATAGATGATACAAACCCATCAACATATTCTTTATTTCCAAAGACGATTTCAGATTTATCTTTTTTAAAGAATGCACAACCATTCAAAAGCAAAGATACTAAAATCGTAAACACAAATTTCTCAGATAATTGTTTCATTTTTATTGACTATTCCTTGTTATTATCTCAATATAGCAATTCATCCAATGCTTGAGTGGTGGAATCGGTAGACACAAGGGATTTAAAATCCCTCGGCCTTATGGCTGTGCGAGTTCAAGTCTCGCCTCGAGCACCAATATTTTCATCTTTATTAAATCACCTTCTACACTATAATAAAAGTATATCCCCTTAAAAATTAGACACTTTGCATTGTGCATCAAAAAGATTGGCTTTAGGTCATATTCGTTTTATAAAGGTGTTATGGAAAAAATAACAGCAATCATTCCCACATTTAATGAAGAATTCAATATCCTCGGAGCAATAGAGTCTTGCTTGTTCGCGGATGAGATAATCGTAGTCGACTCATTCAGCACTGATAACACTGTAGCAATTGTTAAAGAGCAGATGACTAAATTCGATAAGATAAAGCTTCTAGAACATGAGTACGAACACTCTGCAGCACAAAAAAATTGGACCATTCCCCAAGCACAAAATGACTGGATATTCTTGCTCGATGCTGATGAGAGAACCAACGATAAGTTAATTGAAGAAATGAAACAGACTGTAGCTAGCCCTTCTCATGTGGCTTACTGGATTGGTAGAGATAATTACTTTATGGACCAAAAGCTAAACCATATATGGTCAGGTGATGCTGTTATAAGACTGTTCAGAAAGAGTAAATGTAGATACCAAGATAAACATGTTCACGCAGAAATAGAAGCAGATGGATCGATTAGTAAACTAAAGCAACGTCTAAAGCATGATACATACTCTGGTAAAGGTTTAACTGCACATCTTCAAAAAGGTGATCGCTATACTACTTGGGCTGCTCTTGATCGTGTAAATAAGATTAAAAAGGTGACTAGCTATCACCTTATTGCCAAGCCAATGTTTGCATTTTTTAAGCGCTATATAATGGAACGCGGAATATTAGATGGAAAAGCGGGTCTAATTATCTCTAGCATGGGAGCTTGGAATGTTTTTATAAGAAACGTTAAAGTTTGGCGTATGCATAACGGTGAAAAGTTTGAAAGAAAATGAAAATCTGTTTTGTTAATACTAATATCGCTTGGGGTGGAGGAGAAAAGTGGCATCTAGAACAAGCTGAACTCCTCTATACTAGTGGCTTCAAAATAAGTTTTATTTGCCATCCACATAGTGAACTATTTAAAAAGATTCAAAAAAAACCTTATTCAATTTTCACTATAAAGACGGGCAAGACAAGTTTTTTAAATCCACTTAAAAGATTTAAAATAAAATCATTTTTAATAAAATCTAAGCCCAGCTCAGTTATATTAAATCTTCCTCAAGACGTGAAACTAGTGGCCCCTATTGCAAAGAAGCTAAATATTTCTAAGGTTATCTATAGAAGAGGAATGGATCATCCTATAAAGAGAAGTTTTATCAATAAAGTGATATACATTAATTGCTTAACAGATTTTATAGCAAATTCAAAAGCTGTCTCAAGATCAATAACGAAAAACTTCCCTGAGCTTAAAGATCGTATTCATATTATCTATAACTCTGTTTCATTAATGGAGACACCTCCCCCCAAAAAAACAACAGAAAAAATCATACTTGGAAACCTTGGACGTCTTGTGAAACAAAAAGGACAAGAAGACTTAATTGATCTTGCAATCCTATTAAAAAAACAAAGTTTTAATTTCGAAATAATTATTGCTGGAACAGGACCTTTACACGATTTATTAATTGATAAAGTAAAGTCAAACAACTTAGAAGATTGTGTAAAACTGCTTGGTCACTGTGACACGGGTGTATTTTTAAAGAAGATTGATTTTTTCATATTCCCCTCACGTTTTGAAGGCCTTTCCAATGCATTACTAGAAGCCATGCTCTACAGAAAAGTAATTTTTGCATATGATATTTCAAGTAATAGTGAAATTATTAATAATGGTTCAGATGGTTTTCTTTTTGAACTTAAAAATATTCAGGCCATGTCAAAAAAAATAATAGAAATAGCATCGAACCAAGTTAAGCTTCAAGAAATACAGGAAGGTTGTTTACAAAAACTAAAAGAAAAGTTTGATAAGAGTAAAACAACACAACAATTAATCGAGCTCGTTTCATGAAGATACTAATTATACAAACTGCTTTTATTGGAGATGTTATTCTAGCCACATCTCTTGTTGAACAAACTAAGGCCATGTATCCCAATTCAGAAATTCATTTTTTACTTCGTCATGGAAATCAATCACTTTTAAAGTATAACCCACATATTAATAAAGTTATTGTTTGGAACAAGAGCAAAAGTAAGTACTCATCTCTTATTAAATTGGCATTAGATGCGAGATCAGAGAATTACGACCTACTTCTAAATATACAAAGGTTTACTAGCTCAGGTATTTTCTGTCTTCTAAGTGGGGCAAAAATCACTGTAGGCTTTGATAAAAATCCACTATCTATCTTCTTTACAAAACAAGTTAAACACAAGATTCCATTTATTAAAGATGGAGAGATTCAACACGAAGTACAGAGGAATGCTCTTTTACTAAACGACGCACTTACAACTGCAGTTAAACCGAAGCTTTACTTCTCTAAAGAAGAAACTTCAAAAGTTGATGCTTTAATAGAAAAAGAGACTCCATATATTGTTTTGGCACCATCAAGTGTGTGGTTCACTAAGCAGTGGTCAAAAGAGAAATGGATAGAGCTCACAAAGAGAATTTCTAAAAACTACACTTTGTTTTTTATAGGTGGTCCAGATGATAAAGAATATATAGAAACAATTAACCAAGGATTCGGTATAAACCTATGTGGAGTGTTATCACTAACAGAGTCAGCTTATCTCATGAAGAATGCTCAAAGAGTCCTTGTAAACGACTCAGCTCCCCTCCATCTGGCAAGTTCAGTGAATGCTAATACCACGGCAATATTTTGCTCAACAGTTAAAGATTTTGGTTACTTTCCTTTAAGTGATAATAGTTGTGTTATTTCTACTGATGAGGAGCTCTCTTGTCGACCGTGTGGTCTACATGGGAAGAAGGCTTGTCCTCTTACTCACTTTAAATGCTCTGAAACGATCGATGTAAATAGAGTTATAGAATCTCTCTAAATGTGAAGTTAATTCTTCTTTCTTTAACTCTCAGCCTTTTCGGTAGCGCATGATCCCAGTACGTTTGAGTCTCACCTTGCATCAACAATAAATCTCCAGTTTGTAAGTCTACTTTTGTTTTTATAGAATGATCGGCCTTATTCCTTAGAATAAAGTCACGAGTCGATCCGATGCTTAGTGAGCAAATTGTGGGCCTTGCCCCCAGTTCTTTTTCGTTATCACAGTGCCAGCCCATGTATTGTTCTCCATTTTTATAGTTATTAATGAGAACTGAATTGAAATTTGTATTTAGTTTAGTATTTAATTTATTTTTGATTTTTAAAAGTTGATCAGTCCAAGGCTTTGCTGACATTTCTTGCTTAGAATAAGTATATTTAATTCCACTGTTACCCATGAAGAAAACTGATCTTGGCTCTTTGACCCATTTTCCATAAATAAATATAGAATGATTTAACCACTCCACTGACTCAAGCTCTTCTAATATACTTTGTGATACATCACTAGATAAGAATCCCCTCTCTAGCTTCACAATTGATCCAAGACGATCGTTAAGTAGTATTTCCACCTTCAACTCCACATAAATAAAAAGGGCTCCCAAAGGGAGCCCTACAAAACTATTTGAGACATCATCTTGAGGGCCGATTCTATTAAACTTGATAGTATACAAGTTAAGTTCAAAACCTTCTAAAAATGAGCTCATTTTTACTTTAAATTATTTTTTAGCTTTTATAATTTGAGTTATTATTTGTAAATATTTTTTTTCAAATTTTATTATAAATGTATTTTTTTCAAATACTTACTGAGAGATACAATATACTTGGAACAAAGAATTACAGTCTCTATCAAAAGTATTATCAATCCAAGCTTCTCCAACAACATTCAACTGTCCGACACTCCCTTTAGGGGTCGAACTATCACTCTTCCAGTCATTGCAGTGACTAGGACTTTTACCACCTGTGCGATTAGTACCAGTCCACATCTCAACACTTCCAGATACAAAATCTCCATTTTCATTGCGAGAAATATTATTTTTTAACGGAGAAGTGCCAGTATTCCACAGGTCTGCTCCAGACTCAGCAATTAGAGTTTTTTCAGTCCCAGAAAGAGTATAGACAGCTCCAGAAATAAAAAGTCTCGTTTGAGCATCTTTGGATGTATCACTTAAAATTGCTTTATAGTCCCTTGTAAATCCTGCAGCTTTTGCTAAATCTACACAAAACTTATCAGCAGCATCCAATCCCTCTAGTGCACCATCCAGAAATTTTCCAGAATGAGTTACACTAGAGATAAATAGTCGATGATCAACAGCGTCAACTCCATCGGGGTCTCCACTACTTGAGGGACCACCACAGCTGACGAAAACAATTGATAATAGAAGAAGTAGTAGCTTTTTAATTATTCTCTGTCCCATCTTCTACCAACTGCATTTTTACCAGCAATTTCCATTTGTTCATTAAACCAAGACTTAGGTTCTGCATCTCCATCTTCGAGACCTTCGATCTGATATGGTTGCCAGTAGTACATGCTTGATTTAATGATGTAGCATGATTCAACTTCTTGATTATTGCTGTACTCGTCATAATATTCAACAACTTTACACTCTGCTTTGTTTTGCATAAAAAAGTCAGTCCAACCTCTAAGATTAATTGGTCCTCTTAAGAACTTTCTATCTAAAACAGTATGAACATTATCTACTTTAATATCTGGAGCAACGTGAAACCACCATTTGTACTTATAGTCACTGATATACTTTCTAGTAAAAAAGATCCATGTTTTACCAAGATTTAGCTTACTTCCATTAACAAAGTTCTGACTCATTTCATAAGTCCAAACATGTGCTCTGTTATAACATTGAGATTTTCTACGTGTATCATCTCTCATTGATGAAAAGAGTCTATCAGCTTGAGACTCTGAAACGTCTGAAACTTCATAGTTATCAAGCGGAGTTGGTATGTTTAAAAGATTTTTATTAAGATTTTTTGGAGCTACTTGAGCGTCAGGAGTGTAATCCAACTTTAGTGTTCTAACAGATTCTCTAGTATCAAAAACACTATCAAGGTTTAAAAGTGGTTTAACAATTTCAACTTCAAGATTATTTTCTTTAGCATAATGAGCAAAATCAAGAACTTCCTGATCGTCACTAGTAAGCTCGTAAACAAGTCCATTGCTAGCTAGTAATAGGAATTCGTCACCTTCCATAATATCAACGATTTTAACTTTAAGGCCTGCAAGAACTTGGAATGACAGCAAAAGGCATGCCAGCGATAAAAATGATTTCACGTATAATCCCCCGATATTTATTTTTTTATTTTATAAGAAAACCTCAGGGGAAAGTAAATGAATAATCATACCAAATGTTCTTTATGGTCATATTAACACAAATACCGTGTAAAAAAGTCATACCTACATAGTAATAATCTAATCAAATTAATAGTCATCATAGTATTCAACAACTTTATACTCTTCTGTGTTTTGCATGAAAAAGTCAGTCCAAGCTGCAAGATTAATTGGTTGTGGTCAAAAGGACATATTAACCGTGGACAAGTTTATAGTTTTCTCTTTTTAAACAGCAGTTAAAGCTTATTAGCTTTTTATTATTTCCAGCAAATTCTTAGCGCTAAGAAACTATATTTTTTTCAATTGATATTACTTCTATCGTCTAAATCCATCTCGATACGCAATTCTCAATTGATACTCGCTATAACTAATGGGTTCAGAATAACCATCTTCTAGTCCTTCAACTTGCCACGGTTGCCAGTAATACATGCTCGATTTGATAATGTAACATGATTCAACTTCTTGATTATTGTGGTAATCAGCATAGTATTCAACTATCTTACATTTTGCATCGTTGTGCATGAAAATATCTGTCCACTGCTGTAAAGGTAAAGGCCCTCTAGTATACTCTCTATCCATCACTCTCAATTCTGAATTAGCATTGATATATGGAGAAACGTGAAACCACCATTTATACCTATATTGTCTAATATAGCTTCTAGTAAAAAATAGAAATGTTTTACCAAGATCTAGCCTACTTCCATTAATTGTTTTCATACTCATTTCATACGTCCAAACATGTGCTCTATTGTAGCATTGAGATTTTCTACGCGTATCAGTTCTCATAGTTGAAAATAAGTCCGTTGCAATGATAGGAGAAACACTCGATACTTCATAGTTATCCATTGGTGTTGGAACATTAAAAAGTGTCTTGTATATTTTTTTTGGCAATACTTGAGGATCTGGAGTGTAGTCTAATTTTAATGTTCTGACAGATTCTCTAAAATCAAAAGTTGAATCTAGATGACTAAGTGGTTTAACAATTTCAACTTCAAGGTTATTTTCTTTTGCATAGTATGCAAAATCTAGAATTACTTGATCATCTGTAGTGAGTTCATAAACGAGTCCATTATTAGCAAATAAAAGGAATTCATCAGTTTCCATAATATCAACGATCTTAATTTTTAAACCTGCAAGTGAATGGAATGACAAAATTAAGCATGCCAGCGTAAGAATTTTCTTCATGATTATTCCCCTTTAGTAATACCTCATGATCATAAGACTAAAGGGGAAATGAATATGTTAGAACTTGTAAAAACTTAGAGTATTAATAAACATATTTAGCGTACAAAAAGTAAATCAAAGTAAGTCGGAAGTGGCCAAATTTCTTCAGATACATTTTCTTCAAGCTCTGACACAATCAGTCCTATCTTTTCAGAAAGTGGAAACATCTTATGCGCAATTGTATCAGCGTAATCGATATCATCCTTACCTTCATTTTCTTCGAGCATCTTGCTGAGCTTTTCAGTGTTTTCGACCAGATCTTCAACATGTTTATTAATTAGTTTAAGTATTCCAAGATCCGCTTTAGCTTCAACTCCCGCAGCTTTTTGATTAACTATTGAGCTTGCGATTTCATTTTTGTACTTAATTGATGCAGGTAATATATCTTTATGAATCATCGATATAAGAGTGATGAATTCAATTTCTCTACATTTGCAATATCTCTCTACTCTTACATTGAACCTAGTCTCAATCTCAGATGCAGTATAGATACCTTGATTTACTAAAAACTCATTTGCTTTAGTATCTTTCATTACTCTTAAAGCATCGGGTGATGTTTTAAAATTTGGAAGTCCTCTCTTTGCAGCTTCATCTTGCCAAGCTTGAGAGTATCCATCACCATTGAAGACAACATTTTTAGAATTGTTATACAGATCTTTAGTAATACCCATTAGAATATCATCAATTGAAGTACCAGCTTCTTTCTCTTTCTTAATTCTGATATTCATCTCAGCAAAAACAGAAGAAACAGCTCCATTGAGTACCGTCGCTGGAATACCAACGTTTTGAGAAGAACCTACAGCCCTAAATTCAAATTTATTTCCTGTAAAAGCGAATGGTGAAGTTCTATTACGATCAGTATTATCTTTAACAAGTCTTGCAAGTTGTTCGGCATTTAGATCTAGAAAAGTTTCACTTTTATCATCATAGGTTTCACCAGATGAGTAAGCATCAAGGATTGCAGTAAGTGTGTCTCCTAAGAAGACTGATATTATACTTGGAGGAGCTTCATTTGCTCCTAAACGGTGATCATTTGCATGGCTTGCAATCGCAGTTCTAAGCGGCCCACCATGACGGTAAACAGCTTCACAGATAATTGCGATGACGGCAAGGAATCTATAGTTGGTGTGAGGTGTTCCAGTTGGCTCTAAAAGATTTCCAACTCCCTTACCACCCATTGCCCAGTTAAGGTGTTTTCCTGAACCATTAATTCCTTGGAAAGGCTTCTCATGAAGTAAACAAACAAAGTCATGCTTAACGGCCACAGATTGCAAAATGGCCATAATCATTTGGTTTTGATCCACGGCGACATTGGCACTTGAAAATATTGGAGCAAGCTCAAACTGTCCAGGAGCTACTTCGTTATGTCTCGTCTTTGCAGGGATTCCTAATTTATAAAGTTCAATTTCCACCTCTTGCATAAATGCTAGAATTCTGTCTGGAATTGTACCAAAGTAGTGATCATCTAATTGTTGGTTTCTTGAAGTAGAAGCACCAAAAACTGTTCTTCCACTCATAACAAGATCTGGTCTTTCAAAATATAGAGACCTATCAACAAGAAAATACTCTTGCTCACAACCGACAGTTATATCAATATCTGTAATTTTATCCGACTCTCTCGAAGAGGTATTTGTAAGATTACAAAATTCAATTGCAGCTTTTGAAAGTTTCGTTATCGATCTAAGTAGAGGCGTTTTAATATCAAGAGCATCACCTAAATAAGAAACGAAAGCGGTAGGAATACAAAGTGTCTTACCATTTTCAGATGTTCTTAAAAATATTGGAGAAGTTAAATCCCAAGTTGTATATCCTCTGGCTTCGAACGTAGAACGTGAGCCTCCGTTTGGAAATGATGAAGCATCTGGTTCACCTTGAATAAGTTGAGTCGTAGACAATTTCTCAATTGGTTTACCATCTTCAATTGAAAGAAATGCATCATGTTTTTCAGCAGTAGAACCTGTCAGTGGTTGAAACCAGTGAGTAAAGTGAGTTGCCCCCTTACTTAGTGCCCAGCTTAAAACTGCATTCGCATATTTTTCAGCAATATCTCTATCAAAGTCTTTTCTTTTTGCAATAATATCTGAGATGTCTTTCTTATCAGTTTTAGTAAGGATATCTGAGTCGTTAAAATTAAAAACGTTCTCTCCATAGTAGTCGCTAACTCTGAGTGGTTTACCGTTTACGTCAGAAGGAACGTTAAATTTTCTAGTCTGGATTTTATAGGCATTCAGTTTTGCCTGAAAACGCACTTGCTTAGTCATTGATTTCTCCTCTTAAAAAAGCAATTTTATATTTAGTTTAATCAGTATAATTATAGAGGAATTTGGAATTAACAAAAGATAAATCTGAGTTTAGTGCTTGATTAAATTGATCAGATCCATGAGTGCGGAACTGATATTTTTTTTGTCCCAATACAGACTAAGTTCAGCTTTAATAAACTCATTAGCAATATTTTCTTTTTCACTATGGATAGCTTCTCTTTTATCAATCACTTCACCATACACTTTGCAATGACCAGGCTCGGACACACCCTGGATAGTAGAATTAAAACTCAGACAGCCATAAGGTTTATGTTTTGGAGAAACAGAGCATCCAAGTCCCTCATGTTTGTAGAATGGGCAAGTATAATTTCTTCTAAACACCCTACCAGAGCCGACAGGCAACTCTTTATCTAGACGAAACTCTGCAATATTTTGATTTAGTCGGTCTATGAGTTCAGTATTTATTCTATTTTTTCTATCTAGGTATAGATAAAGTTCAAGAGCTTCTAGTGGAGTTATAAGCATAGAATTATGGGCAGAAGTACAGCATAATCCCGAGCATTTTGAACAGTCTTTACCTTCAAAATTTAAAGCTTTCATGCTCTCATTAAGTGGCTTTCTTCTCAGATCAGCACCATCTAGATCGAAGGACTTATAAGCAGATTCTAAAATATTATTTAACTTTACCATATGATCCTAAGCAGTTTTTTCCTTATGTCTAATTAACTTAATTCCAAAAACAAAAAACGCCGAAAAAGAGACATACATAATCATATACCAAAAAGGAAAGACAATGAAAAAGTCACTTATAACAATTTTAGTATGTATTTTAACCTCTGCGTCCTTTGCTAGTGGGTTTGGAGGCTTTATAGAAATAGATGCTCCATCTTCTGTGGCAAATATGACAACAGGTCACCTTAAAGGCTTTGAGTCTTCTAAATCGAATAGTCTGACGACTGATATTTACCTCCGAAATTTCGAGAGAGAGGCAGACAGAGAGAAAATTAATAAGGCCAATACTCTCCTCCTTAAGATTATGAATTCACTAGAGTTTAAACAAAGAGTTCTAAACTTTACTTTTAAAGGTAAGAGACAATTTAATGACAACAATGGGAAAACAAATCAAGAAATTTACGATCATCTTATGACTGGTGCAGAAGTACTAATGCCTGGAAGTCGTGGAATTATGAATTTTGATTTAACTTTATATAAAAGTAAAAATCCATGGTCTAAGGTTAAGGGGTATACTCTTCCTGACACAATGAGAATCTGGATTAACAAGAAGTACTTCAGAATGTCTTCTTGGACCCCAAGAGATGTTGCAGCAAACATGGCACATGAGTGGGTACATAAAATGGGATTTGGTCACGACTACAATCACAATGCTGAACGACCATTCACAGTCCCTTATGGTGTAGGATATATTGTTCAAGACCTAGCAGATCAGTTTATCGATTAAACTTTCTACAGGCGTCTAACAGACGCCTGATTCCCAATAGTTACCCTACAAAAAAAATCCTCCTAAAATCAATGTAAGTTTTTCAATACTATCAAAAACTTAGGTTTTTCTTGGTACAGTGAGTCATTGGAGAAATACATGAAACTAGCAAAGTTTAAAATTATCAATCACAACGAAGCTCAACAAGTTGATGAGATGACAAACATTCTTATCAATACAGATCATATTATAAGCGTCAAGCCTATTAAGATGACGACTGCTGAAAGAGAAGTAATTGATGGGTATTGGATTCGGTTAAGTAACGGAAAAAAGTATAAGGCCATTCAAATACCTGTGAGTATTAAAGAATCATTTAATGAGGAACTTCCTCAAATTAAAATAAATGATAAAGATTTTCACGAAAATAACCTTCAGTAATACCAAGATACTTTAAAGAATTTAGCTTTAGACTCTTTAGCGGCTTGAAGACCGATTATTGAGTCCTCAAAGATTATGCATTCTTTATCGGTCATACCCAATCGTTTGAATGCTTCAAGGTAAGGCATTGGATGAGGCTTAGTTTTTTTAGTATCCTCTCGAGTTAAAATAAGATCAAATATACCTTTCAAATTTAATGAATTCAAAAAGATCTCAGTGGTATCTTTTTCACTTGCAGTAACAAGTGCAATCTTTAAACCATCCGCGCGAGCATCTGCAATAAGCTTAATAACACTTGGATTTAGAACCTGGTTAAATACATCCTCATCTTTAAGATACTCAACAAATTTTTCGTTTTTTAATTTTACAAAATCAACAAATGAAATCGCATCAATAATTCCCTTAGTTAGAAGTGTTTTATGAACATAAGGTTCTGCAACTCCAACAAAGAGATCTAGAAGCTCTCTAGTGGGTTTACTCTTCTCACCCAGAAGCTCAATCAAAGCTTTTTCATGGAGTACCTCAGAGTTTAAGAGAGTTCCATCCATATCAAAGATTAGGGACTTTATCCCCTCTTCTTTAAGTTCTATATATTCAGGAACTCTATTAAATTCATTCATTACTGAACAATCTTATCAATCATATTTTTAACATTTTCTTTAGCTTTATTAGGTGCCAGAGATACTGCTTTAGCTTCAACTTTTGCTAAAGAACTTTTTAAGTCTTTTTTAGAAATCTTTAATAGAACAGAACAAGACCAAGCTCTAAACTCTTTTACAGCTCCAAGATCTTTTGAGTAAGCTCTTTTTTCCCAATAGGATTTTGCTACTTTTAAGCCACTCAGACTACTTTCAATATCCATTACCATCGTGTTGCTAACGTATTCATCTAACTTTCCACCAACCTCAGTTGCATCCCCTTCAGTTGAGGTTGTTAATACATCCTTGATTTTTGTCTTAAGCTCTCCGGCTACATGACTTGCAGCTTCTGCTTTAGCGATTTTACAGGCCATTTCTCTGTTATTTTTAGGACCTGTTTCATACTTATAATAACTAAAATCTTTATTATCTAAGTCATCAATGAATTCTTCATACTCAGAAATCCACTCTGGCACTTCGGCGTGACTTGCATCAACAACTTTATATTCTCTTTCAAGTTTTCTCGACGAACAAGAAAACACTAAAGCTACTATGGACAACATCATCAATTTTTTCATTATATACCTCATTAAAAAAGCCCCAGGATTTGGGGCTCGTTATTTTTATTAATTATACTAATATTAAAGTGAAATATCTTGATTATTCCAGTCATATTCCCAAGATACTCCATCGTCTGGCTCACATTGAGTACTAGGATCACCAACGACACACTCTTCACACTTAAATGGATAGTCTTTTGTATTTGCAGACTGCTCACCCAATGTTTTCAGAACTGTTGCGATTGTAGTTCTCGTTGCATCAGCTTTCTTATTAATACGTACTAAGAATTTAGCATAAGCCCAAAGGCTTCTAAAGTTAGATGTATCAGGGACTTTCCCATACTTAATAAGGTACTGGAAAATTGATTTAGATAGCTTCAACATGAAACCACCATTTGGTGCAACTAATCCTTGGATAGCACTTTGGTAAACTTCAAAGTAAGCGTTATTAACTTCATTTACTTCAGAAGATGTTTTTCGACATATTTTATATTTACGTAAAATTCTATCGTCACAGCCATCATCCATCTTATTATTTTCATTTACATCAAATCTTAAAAGAGTTGACTCAACATTTAATAACCCTGCGAAGAATCCAAAAGCATCATCTTCGGTCATTGGAATATCAATTTGTTCTCCGTTTGCATCTTTAGTAAAATTACATGTTCTCGTAAAAGCATCTGTTTCATTTACAAACTTTAAATAGCTTGAAGACTCAGTAGGGCTTGTTCCCTCGGGGAGGTTTTCTGTAAGCTCTTGAGTAAATGAATATAATAGAGGCATTGAATCAGACAGTCTACTTCCAGCACTATCATAAGGTTTATTAAGAACAGTCATAAACTTTTCTCTGAAACAACTTACGTGGAATCTTCCGTATTCATCAACATCGTTTCCACACTCTTCTTGCATCAACATATTAAATGATTCTTTAACACTCAGAGCAGTTACAACCCCAACTAAAAATTCTGTTATCTCAGGAACTTCCAGACAAGGTCCACCAGTCTTACTCTTACATCCATCAGATTGATTTTGAAAAAGTGTAGACATAAGAACTAAGTTCTCTGCAGTACTCGTTACCTCTGGAGCGAATCCACCTTCTGGAAAAGGCAGTACATTTCCATTATCATCTCTTTTATAACTCCTACCAACTTTTGTTAGTCCAACATCGCGAAGAAGCCTTTTAAGTTTATCTATTAAAGGTTTAACATGGGGAATAAGCTCCATATGGTAACCACCACGAGCTTCTTCTTTTGCTTCACCATGAGTTTTCATTACTTCAGTTACTAGATATTCTAGAGCTCTAATCTCGACCATACCGGAAGCATTTCTTTTGTACTCATGACCAAAGATGGGTGACTTTCTACTTCCTTTAAAATATTTATAGTTATAAGCAATATTTGCAAAATGATCTCGAAACTCTCCTTCTCTAGAGTTTTCAGTTGGGTACTCACTAAAGTCTCTTGATACAGGCCTAGTATCATTTAGCTCCTCTTTATATACGTCATACATTTTAAAGAAAAACTCAGACTCATCAAAGAGATTACCTGCGTGGCTTAGTAGAGAAGTTAAATCTTTTGTACTAAAATCAATTGATCCATTCTCTGCACCAACAAGAATTCTTTTTATTTCGACAAACTCTTTAGGATACTTTCTCAAATGAAATGAATAGTCTACACCTGGAAGTTCCTCATCAGGGTTTCCAAGTGACGGTGAAATTTCTTCGGCAGAGTCGAAAATATCATAAATGGAAAATAATTTTTGAGTACTATCTGCACTGTAGAACAAGTTATTATTTACAAGTTTGACATCTCTATTGAAGAGATTGAGCATCTTTTGTAGTTCGTCTTTAAATATAAAATTCTTACCTTGAACAAGGTCTAGAGCAACCAGTATTAGCTCTGGTATCTTATCAATTGCATCTGACATCTCACCATTTGTAAGAACATATTTTTCCCCACCTAAAAATACTTTTTTAAGAAACATCAAAGACTTTATTTTATCTACTCGTCCTTCTTCTTTACCAAAAAAATTAGTTAAGAAACTCTCAGAGTTTATTGAGTCGAGCCTCGAAGTAGAGCCTGTTGTCATTAATGACTTAACTTTATCCTTAATGAGAGTCATTCCAGCATATACTCTATCTCTAGCTCTAATATGACGATCGTAATCGAGAGGAGTTTCATTAATAAAATGCTTATAAACGTTTAAGTAGATTTTCTCATTAAAATAAATCAGGAGATCGACAATTTTTTTAATGTCACCTTCAGGGATATAACCGTTCTCCCCACCAAAAAGGATGAAGCTTAAGTCAAAAATAGAATCAATAATTGGTCTTATATCTTCATCACCAACATCAATAATATCTGTGTCTAAAACATCAAGGAGTGTCTTTTTAGATACAAATCCAGGTCTGTCAGTTTTAACAAATTTTAAAAACATATCTATTTTTTGCTCAAGGCATAAGATGTCGCCTTTGATATTTTCTTCTAATATTCTGGAAAATGACTTTGCATCAAATGCACAATTGGCACCTAAGATTCCACTTCCAAAAGATTTGGAGTTTTTATCTGTCATGAAAAGATCTCCACAAGAAGTGGCCAAGATCATTATGAATGTAAGAAGTGCTATAATTCTTTTTTGCATTACGTCCCTATTTTCCTAAAAATGTTTAAGTGATATACACACAAAATTTTAACATTTTTAGTTGTCTACCGTTAAAGGGTATCAAAACTTACCTAGCAAGAGCATTATCAAAAGCTAAGCAGTCAGATATACTAGCAGTTACGACGGCCTAAGTAATTAACAATTGGTAGTATTTGACGCATCAAACATTGTATTTACTTACACATGCGCAACGCAGAAACGATAATAGTACTGATAATTTATGTGAGTTTAATGGCGCAACCAGCAGGATTCGAACCTGCGACCTACCGCTTAGAAGGCGGTTGCTCTATCCAGCTGAGCTATGGTTGCGTAGGATAATCTAAATACCTCTAATTACAGAGAAATAATGTAGATAGGCTGTAAAATTTAAGCCCTTTTGTGTTGTCTGTCAACAGAGGAAATAAATTTTATAAGACTATTTTTGTCACTTTTTATTCTCTGAAATTACTTGTATTCTCTCAAAATGATAAAAGCCAAAATCTTTAGATCCGCAAAGCGGGTTTTTGACTGCAAAATAAATGATACCGGTGAGATTGTACCAGCAACAGTCCTCAGAGAAGTCATGAAAAAGGATCATCCAGTTGTGGGTGATAATGTCATATTGAAACAAGGAACAGACTCTGCAGATTACGATATTATTGAAATTGAGCAGCGTGAAAATGAAATTTTTAGAAAAATTGTAAGAACCAATAACAAAAAAGTTATTGCCAGTAATGTCGACGTCATCTTAATCATGTGTAGCGTCTCCAATCCAAAATATAAACCATTTTTACTAGATAGGTATTTAGCAAGAGCAGTCCAGTGGGATGTTCCTGCGGCAATTATATTAAACAAAATGGACGAGTATGAAGATGACTTTGAGCTCGAGTTTGAGTTAGAAAAATTTAAATCCCTAGGTGTAAGAGTTTTCATGCTCAATTCCGAAGATCCAACCGACTCTCGATTTAGAGATGATTTTTTAGAACTACAATCACTGCTTAAAGATACGACAACAATTTGTCTTGGCCAGTCAGGTGTAGGAAAAAGCAAACTTATTTCAAGCCTGAGTGACGGTGAAGTTCAACTTCTAAGCTCTAGACTTGCAAAGAAAGTAAATAAGGGAGCTCACACAACGACTTGGGCAGAGATGGTGGATTGTAAAAATTTTCTAATGATCGACTCTCCAGGAGTTAGAACTCTAAGCTTATTAGATATTGCAGCGGAAGAACTTCCTAGCCTATTTCCAGACCTTAGACCTTTATTTGGTAATTGTAAATTTAACGACTGTAAGCACGAAGACAATTCCAAGGGATGTTTTTTTCACACATTAGATGAGGAAATATTGGAAGAGAGAATCCATCTTAATAGACTTTATTCATACTTAAAACTCAAAGAGGAAATTGAATCAATTCCTGAGTGGGAAAAGTAACTAAATAGTACTTTCCCCTTCTCTTTTTTGCAGAGGAGTCTTATCTTGGACTTTTGGTCTCCTCTTATCCTTCCTGACTAATCGAATCAATATTTTCCCTTCAACTTCTTTAGGAGCTATAGCTGTATACCCATAAGGAATTGGAACTGTTTGTGTCATGCTTTGATTACTCGAACGAAACGTACGAGTTCCACTATTTTCATTTTCGATTTTTTCAATCTGTTTGGCTTTAACAATAATGGAGGATGTCTTAGTTTCGATATCAAGTTTAACCGATTGATCTATAGGTCGAATAAAAACATCAATGGTTCCATCAGTATTTTTCAAACTCTCTACCGTAACCATTTTACTACTTTGGAAATTTTTAAAACGATCTCCAAGAATTGATTTAAAGAATGAATCGTCCATATCGTCATCGAAAAAGTCATCCTGACCAAACGCATCGAGCATCTTATCCATCATTGCCTTCCGACTTTCCATAAATTCTTTTAAAATTTTCTCTTGTTGAGTTAAATCTTCTTGAGCGTACAAAAAAGAATTACTTAGCAAAAAAAGTAAAAATAAAACTTTCATCTATCTCTCCACTTTTCAAAAACATTAATAATTTGATCAATACCATCTAACACGCATGCCGGACCCGGTTGAAGAAAAATCTCCGGCTCTAGCTCAAAGATATGACCACTTTTAATAAAAGCAAGGTCACTATAGCCATTTCTACTTTTTATTTTATTAATATTAACTTTTTTTCCGCAGTGACACGCAAACATAATATCAGGGTTTGATTTGATTATATCTTGATGACCAACAAACCTTTCTTTAGCTAAGTTACCACTAGCTTTACTTTGAAAAATATTCTCTCCACCACAAATCTCTATTATCTCACTAACCCACTGAATTGCACTTATGAGAGGATCATCCCACTCCTCAAAATAGACTTTTGGTTTTTGCTTAAGTGTTTTTGAAAAATCTTCAGCTTTACGTATATTTTTTAAAATCTTTTCAATTAGTAATTGACCTTGATCTTTTTTATCAACCATTTTTGAGAGCGTAGATATATACCTCAATAGATCGTCTATGCTTCTGTGATTAGCAATCCAAACATCTATTCCTTGCTCAACTAAATCCTTTGCAATATCTTTTTGGATATCTGAAAACCCTAGAACAAGATCCGGCTTAAGCTCAATAATTTTATCTATATTAGAGCTAGTAAACATTGAAACTTTGGGAATATCTAAAGCTTCCTTAGGTCGCTTAACAAATTGCGATACCCCTATGATTTGATCACCTGCACCTATTTCAAAAAGGGTCTCTACAGATTCTTCTGTTAAGCAGATAATTCTAAGTGGTTTATTGTAATTTGGTGTATAATCCATACACCTATAATAAAGAAAATTCGGACAAAATAAAAGGTTATTAAATGTATAAAATTGTAACACTGCTTTTCTCTCTAAATCTATTTGCTTTAAGTCTAAATGCTGAGAAACACGTAGACATGAGTGCGATCGCCTTTAAGATTGGAGAGCAAAATTTACTTGCAGTAAGTCTTGTTCACGATAAAGATTGGCACACATACTGGAAAAATCCAGGCGATGCTGGTTTAACGACTAAATTTAATTTCTCTACAAATGAGGGTGATTTAAAACTTGAAGCCTATCCTTGGCCTGCTCCGAAAAAATTTATGGAAGCAGGGGAAATATTAGCTTTTGGATATGGATACACTCAGCACTTCTTTTTCAAACTAAACCAATCTGTCAAAAATAAAGTTCTTAAAATCAAAGGTCAATGGCTAGTATGTAAGGATATTTGTATTCCAGGAGAGGATGAAGCAAGTATAAAGCTTTTTGACAATCTTTTAGGAAAGACAACTAATCATGAATTTGAAATTGGTGAAATTGTAAGTGCTTATAAAGCACTTCCATCCAAAGTTGGAAAGCCCAAGGACTTAGAGGTTTTTCTATCAAAAGGAAAAGAAGAAAATACACTTGTTTTACAATATAGTTTTTCAAATATCAAAATTGAAAATTTTGATACAAAAAGTAATCTCCTTACACCTTATTTAGTTAATCTTTTTGATTATAAACACGAGAAACTTTTTTACGATGAAATAAACAAAACGCTCTACGGAAGAATATATGTCGACTGGAATGGTGTATACGAAGACCCAGAGATTCCACTTCCAAAAACGGGACGTTTTACAAAACCTCTAAACATTAAGTTTCTCTTACAATATAACAAAAATAAAAAAGCATCTATTATTGATGTTCCCCTTTATGAATTCTCGCCAACTGGGGATATGGCGTTTAATAACATACTTAAAAAACTCACACCAATAAAAGAAATTAATATGAATAGTATGGATACCGATACGAGCCTTCTAACATTTATATTGTTTGCTTTTCTTGGGGGCTTGATCCTTAACCTTATGCCATGTGTACTTCCTGTGATCTCACTTAAGTTATTTGGATTAATTTCACACTCAGAAGAATCGAAATCTAAAATTTTAAAACATAACCTTGCGTATACTGCTGGAGTGATTTCTACTTTCATGATCTTTGGTGCTGTCATTATTTTCTTAAAATCAACAGGAGAAAAAGTAGGCTGGGGTTTTCAGCTACAATCGCCAGGTTTTGTTTTTTCGATGATGATCATACTACTTGTATTGGCCATGAATATGCTAGGACTGTTTGAGTTCAGAACACCAGGTGGCAAGAAACTAGGTAACACACAACTCAAAGAAGGAATGACTGGTGACTTTTTTAACGGTGTACTAGCAACCATTCTTTCGACACCTTGTTCTGCTCCCTTTCTTGGAACTGCACTCACCTTCGCATTCACCACAGGCTCTTCCGGAATTTTTCTTATATTCTTCTTTGTAGGCCTTGGGCTTTCGTTCCCTTTCATCCTCACTGGAATATTTCCTGCTTTAATTTCATTTCTTCCAAAGCCCGGTGCATGGATGGACAAGCTTAAAAACATATTAGGATTCACCCTACTTTTAACTTTTGTATGGCTCTACGATGTCTTTATGAATCTAGTCGATTTTAGTTTTTTTGGAATTTACTATAATACGATTTTCATTTCACTTTTTATGGCCTTTTTCTTTAGAAAGAAAATATCAAAAGCTTTTATATGGAATCTTATTCTTTTTCTAATTCCTATCGGTCTGACGATCTCAACAATAAGTAGTAACGGACTAGAGATGAGTGACACTGATATGGAAGTTAATTCCAGAACAGATGTGACTTGGAATAAATGGTCAGAACAAGCAATGTCTGATTTTTCAAAAGAGTCGAAATGGGTCTTTATTGATTTTACCGCGAAGTGGTGCCTTACGTGTAAAGTGAATAAAAAACTTGTTTTAAATACAGATGCATTTACGGACATCGTCGAAGAAAATGATATGCAACTTCTTATCGGTGACTGGACAAAAAGAGATGATTACATAACAGAGTTCTTAAACAAATACAGTATTGTTGGAGTTCCTGCATACTTTATGCAATCTCCTAGTGGGAAAGTAATACACCTTGGAGAAACGGTTTCAATTTCGAAAATAAGAGACACAATGAAAGCTAATCAATAGTTGAAATAGGCTGCTCCATAAGTCTTTTAATCACTTCTTCTGGAGCAGTATCGTTATAAAGAATTTGATATATTCCATCAAAGAGACTAGTTCTTATGTGGTACTTACTGGCAAGCTTATGAGCCGCTGCAGTTGTCTTATACCCCTCGACAACACTTCTTTGAGAAGCAATTATCTCAGATGGCTTTCTACCCTTTGCTATTTCTAATCCAAAAGTTTTATTACGAGATAAATTACTAGTTGTCGTTAAGATCAAATCCCCCATTCCAGCGAAAGAATAAAAAGTCTCAGGTCTTGCATTATAAACTTTTCCAAAACGAAGCATTTCTGTAATTCCGCGTGTAATCATTGCTGCTCTGGTATTATGGTTATAACCCATTCCTTCAAGAATACCTCCTGCGATTGCTAAAATATTTTTTAAAGCTCCGCCTAAGAGAACACCTTTAACGTCATAAGTTGGGAATGCTTTGAAATAATTAGTTTGAAGCATTGAAGTGACGTTCAATAAAACATCGGGGCTTTTACCAGCGAGAGATACAATCGTAACTTGTTTATCTAAAATTTCTTTAGCAAATGATGGCCCAGATAAATAAGTAAGTTTATCGTGATGAGCAGAGAAATAACGGTTGAATAAGTCATCCGGGAGTTCAAGTGTATCCGGGTCAATCCCCTTTGATAATGATACGAGAGGAATGTTATTCTCAAAGTATTTTAAAAAACGTTCTTTATTTTCTGAATAAAAAGAGCAGATTGCGCTAGTTGGAAGTCCGTTAACCAACAGCTCGATTTTAGATTGCTCTGTAAGTGTATCAACTTCTTTCCAATCAAGAGCTGGCACAATATTTTTTGCAAGCTTTTGGCCAGGAAGGTAGATTGCATTCTCTCCACTTTTAATTGAATCGTAAATATCTTGAGAGCGTACTTTGACAATGATTTGATCAAAGTTTTCGGAAAGAACTGAAGCGATTGATGTACCAAATGCTCCTGCCCCAAAAATAATTGCTGTTTTATATTTCACATTGCCTCCTGATATTATAGAGACATTATACCTTCTACATCTTTAAGACGAGCGTACACGGCAACAACCTCCTCAGCAGAGTTTACTAGTAGTCGACTTGAAAAGCTTACATACTTCCCTTCGCTAGATTCTCTAATTGAAACTTTATGACCATCCAGATGTGCTAAGACTTGATCTCTTTTATCGGCCAATACAACGAACTTAAAAGTATAGTACTCAGGCCATGAATTTTGCTCATCCAGTAAGGCTTTAAATTTAGTTGTATCCATCGGTTTCTCCAGTTATTACGCTGTATAAAGATTAAAGAAGTTAATGTTTTTACCTAAAAAATGACAGTTTGTACAGTTTTGACGCCAAGAGTAACAGTCATAATTATAACTTCCGTTGAATCAGATTATTGATTAACTAATTTCTACAATATAGTCATGCTTCACAAAGTACTTATTGAAAATTAGTTTTTTCTTTTATATCAATGGCTTATTTCAAACTGGTCAATTTAAATACCGTGAGGTAATTGATAATCTTATAGAAGACACAGGAACTGTATAAAGAATGAATGATCTAGATAAAGCGTCACAATTAATTAAGAATGATGATCTTGTCGTCATTCCAACAGAAACAGTCTACGGGCTTGCAGCATCGATCTATAGTGAAATAGCTATAAAGAAAATTTTTAAAATTAAAGAGAGACCTTTTTTTGATCCACTAATTGTTCACATATCTTCGGTTGAGATGGCAAAAGAGTTAACTACAAGTTGGGATGAAACCTGTAATGTTTTAGCTAAAAAGTTTTGGCCTGGCCCTTTAACGATAGTCATTCCTAAGAGTGATAAGATTATTGATCTTATCACGAGTGGCTTACCTGATGTTGGCTTGAGATGTCCCGACAATAAGCTAACTTTAAAACTAATTGAACAACTAAATACTCCCCTAGCGGCTCCTTCTGCAAATAAGTTTACAAAAACATCGCCGACACTTGCATCCCATGTTCAAGATGAATTTGGAGACAGTGTATTCATTCTTGATGATGGTCCATGTTCATTAGGAATAGAATCTACAGTTATTGGAATAAAATCTGATGCTATTCAAATTTATAGACCCGGCTCGATTACAAAATCTCAGATTGAGTCTTCACTTAATGCTGCTGGAATTGACTTGAAAGTTATTACTGGAGAGAGTCCTGTATCCCCCGGCGCTCTAAAGCACCACTACATGCCTAAGAAGCCAATTACATTAGTTAAAAAAATTAACCCAACAGATGAGTCTGTCTCAACTTGGATAGTACCTCAAGATGCTGTTATTGCTTCAAGAGAACTTTATTCTAAACTTAGAGCTATGGATAAAGAAAACACCAATTCAATTACAATAGTTTTGCAAGAAAGCTTTAAGGGTGATGAGAAATTTAACGGATTTTTAAACCGACTCGATAAGGCCAAAACGGTTGATTACTATTTTATCTAAATAAGTAACGGTTAATTTCAATCATTATTCCTGTATACTGAAGAATACTCACAACAGTTCCAAAGAGAATAAAACTTAAAATTAATTTACGGCTCACACTCTTACGTGACTCGTCTATGATTGCACCAAGGTCAGCTTTGATTGCATGTTGGTCAAATATAGCGACGACTCTATCGACATCTTTGATAGTGAAAAGTAATTCCTCATCAACATCTTTTCTTTTGATTGATATTAAAAAACGAGGATGAATAATTTTGAATGATTCAATCTCACTATATTTCACGCTCTGATTAAAAAAAGGTACCCCTCGATTAATTACAACTCCAGTTTCAAAGAAAACAATTCCTCTAATGAAAGAATAATAAAGAGTAGGAATTAAAGTTCCTATAATGAAGCCAACAAACTGTGCAGGATAAATAATATGGAACTGAACAACATCATCAAATGTACTATATCCATTTTCTATAAAGTCAGGATCAGAGTATGTTTTGAAGTAAAGGTTAACCAAAACCCAAGTTGCAATACTCAAGAATATAATTTTAAATTCTATAAGTGCTGTTGAACGGTATAATTTTTTTCCAATTTTAAAATCTTTCATTAATACTCTATTAAGGGAACAATATTTTGAGCATAGCGAACCATATCGATCACTTCTCTCACGCAACCATCTCCACCTTCTCTTTGAGAAATATAATCAACTTCCTCTTGAATTTCGTGACTCGCATGTGGGACAGTCGCAGAAAAGCCAACTTGCTTCAGAATAGGAAGGTCAAAAAATTCATCTCCCATATAGAGCGCTTCACTCTTATCAAAGCCACAGTCGGCCATAATTGCCTCAAAACCTTCTCTTTTATCCGTCGTTCCCATTTTTAAATAATCTACGCCTAAGCCTTCGAATCTCTTCTTAACTCCTATACTATCACCACCTGTAATTATTCCGACTTTAAGTCCAGCACGTTGGAGTGTCTTTAGTCCGTAACCATCATAAGTATTAAAGCATCTATTGAAACCATTTTCGTCACCATCCCAATAAACTTTACTATCAGTCAAAATACCATCAACATCAAAAAGTGCAATTTTAATCTTTGAAAGTTTATCGTGAAATTTTTTGCTTTCTGCTCTGAGATCTCTTTTCATTATTTATCCTTGAACTGCTTGTCGAATTCTTAATATTTTTTCAATAAGCGGTCTAACCGCAGTTAGTGGCAACTGGCTAGTAGCATCCGATAAAGCTTTTTCCGGATTTGGATGAGCTTCCATGAAGATACCGTCAGCACCAGCTGCAATAGCTGCTTTAGCAAGAGTTTCTATTTGCTCTCTCTTCCCACCAGTAGACTTTCCAAGTCCACCAGGTCTTTGCACACAGTGAGTAGCATCATGGATAGTTCTAACACCAAAACTTTTCATAATTTGAAAACTTGCCATATCAACCACGAGATTATTATAACCAAAACTTGTTCCTCTTTCGGTCAATAAAATTTGCTCTAGAGGTAAATAGTTAAGTGCTTTATCAACAATATTTTTAGTATCTTCGGGCGCTAGAAACTGTCCCTTTTTAATTTTTAATTGTCCGCCGTATCTTTTACAAGCTTTTGCACCTTCTAAGATCATATCTGTTTGACGACATAGAAAAGCTGGGACTTGAATCGTGTCGACAACACTTGCTACTAAGTCAGCTTGAGCTGGTGAGTGAAAGTCAGTAATTGTTTTTATTTTAAATGTATCTGAAACTTTCTCTAAAATTCTAAGCCCCTCGTCAATACCTGGGCCCCTATATGAATCAATTGCAGATCTATTTGCTTTATCAAAGCTTCCTTTAAAAGATATATTGAGCTGATCTTTAAAATCTTCAAGATCTTTTAAAATTGTTTCACAAACTTGCATTGCGAGAGCTTCACTCTCCAAAACACAAGGTCCTATAAATAAATCCATTTTTTTCATTCTATCTCCTCAATTATTTAAATTAATGTTTAGCTCTCTCGCCTTTTCTTTTTAAACCTGCAGTAATAAATTTTTCAAATAGTGGATGCGGCTTAAATGGTCGCGATTTAAACTCTGGGTGATACTGACAAGCGATGAAAAAAGGATGGTCACTCAATTCAATTACCTCTACGAGGTTTAACTTTTCATTTATCCCAGAAATAACCATTCCCTTCTCAATTAGTATTTCTGTATATTTATTATTAACTTCTAGTCTGTGACGATGCCTCTCTGAGATATGGTCACTGTCATATGTTTTATGTGCAAGAGTGTTGGTTGAAAGTTTACAGTCATATGCACCTAAACGCATACTTCCACCTTTGCTTCCTTCTTTAGTCTGACCTTCCATATAATGGATAATGAAATCTCCACCTTCATCAAACTCCATACTCGTAGCATTTTTAATACCGGCCATATTTCTAGCGAACTCAATCATGGCCAATTGCATACCAAGGCAGATTCCAAAAAATGGAATTTTACTTTCCCTAGCAATTCGTATCGCTTCTATCTTGCCTTCGGTTCCTCTTTGACCAAAACCTCCAGGAACAAGAATGCCGTCAACAAGATCGAGTTGTTTGGTATCTCCCTTCTCTATATCCTCAGCGTCTATATAAATCACTTCAAGTTCGACTTGATTCCCAATGGCACCATGTCTCAGAGCTTCATCAAGAGACTTATAGGATTCTGTTAAATCAGTATATTTTCCGACGATTCCAATTTTGATTGAAGATTTTGGGTTATCAATATTATGTACAACCTTAACGAGATCTTTTATATCGGGTTCACTTGCCCAAATTCCAAGTAGTTCTGCGATCTTTGTATCGAGCCCTTGTTCATGAAAAGCGAGAGGAACTTTATATATAGAATCGAGATCTATAGACTGAAACACATTTGCTCTTGGTACATTACAAAAGAGTGAAATCTTATCTAGAATATCATCGTCAATATCTCTGTCAGCTCTACAAATAATTATATTAGGGAATAGTCCGATACTTCGCAGTTCTTTTACTGAATGCTGTGCAGGTTTAGACTTTAACTCACCAGCTGCATTTAAATATGGAATAAGAACAAGATGCACGAATATTACATTCTCACTGCCGACATCGTGAGCGAACTGTCTTATCGATTCCATAAATGGACCCGACTCAATATCACCAACTGTTCCACCAATCTCCGCTAAAAGAACATCTGAATCTTCAGCTGCTAAGTGAATTCTTCTTTTGATTTCATTTGTTATATGAGGAACAACTTGAACCGTTTTTCCTAAGTATTTTCCTTCTCTCTCATTCTCAATTACTTGAAGGTATACTTGACCGGTAGTAAAGTTATTTTTCTTTTCCAAAGTAAGAGACGTGAATCTTTCATAGTGACCAAGGTCGAGATCCGTTTCAGCTCCGTCATCTGTTACAAAGACTTCTCCGTGCTGAGTTGGACTCATTGTACCAGGATCAACGTTGATATACGGATCCATTTTAAGCATATTTATTTTTATGCCTCTACGTTCAACAAGACTTGCAATACTAGCTGCAGCAAGTCCTTTTCCTAAAGAACTAGCGACACCACCTGTGACAAAGATATACTTTTTAACTTTCTTACTCACAGAATACTCCCTCTACTTTTTTTATATCATCTTCTACGTCGACGCCGATAAGTTTTACGTTTATTACTTTAGCGTGAATAGTCATACCGTTATCAATCGCTCGTAATTGTTCAAGCTTTTCTAAGTTTTCATGAATCGATGGAGATAGTGCAACGAAATCCACTAAAGCTTTTGGTCTATAAGAGTAAATCCCAATATGTTGGAACCAAGAGTATTCTTCCTCTTCTCTAGAAAAAGGAACTCGTGCTCTTGAAAAGTAAAAACATGAATTTGTTTCTTTATTATAAATACACTTAACTATATTTGGGTTATCAAAATCGGAATCGGTTGATTTTCTCTCATTTAAGCCGGTGTAAATATCTGCTTTTGAACTAAGGTGAGAGTCTACAATATCTAGTATTGTCTTCGCCTTTAAAAGTGGTTCATCACCTTGAACATTAATAATGAGATCATAATCTTTATCTTTGAAGAACCTTTCATAGGCCAGAGCAATTCTTTCTGACCCAGTGGCCACATCATCATCAACCCTGACAACTTTCTCATTTATACCTGTTATAAAGTCTTCTATTCTTTGGTCGTCAGTCACAACACAGTAATCTAGACCAGTATTTTTACAATTATCGATCACGTATTGGATCATGGGCTTACCATTAATAAGGGCAAGAGGTTTTCCCGGAAATCGAGAAGATGCGAAACGTGCTGGAATTAAAATGATACTACTGGACATAGGCGAATATTAACCTATTTCAGTACTTTTTGGCCATTATTTACAAAGTCATTTTGTGACAGGAAGCATTATTCCCACTCCTACTAAATCTTAGAAAATCTGATAAAATAACGTAATGAAAATAGTTTTTATAGCTTCTTGTTTAGTATTCAGTCTACATGCGTCAAACCTTGATAATATTCGAGATGTGATCACCGACCCTGCTGTTAGTAAGAGATGCAAAGCCTTAATCACTGAAAGGAACCAAAAGATTGAAAACAAACAAAAACTCACCTCTTTGCTTAGAAGAAATACAAAGCTTTTAAATAAAGTAAAAGTTAATCAAAAGTTGGTTACTAAAAAGCTTGAAATCACTAAAATATCCCTTCAAAATAACCTGCGATTAACCAAGTTTAGAATTAAATCAATGGAAGAGAATATCGTTCGAAAAGGTTGCCCAGGAATTTCATTATAAATTTTACGAGCCGTTTTAGTTGGTGTTAGTATTTCCTTAGAGACAAATAAGGGAAACACACAATATGAGACTCAAAAGAACTTGGAGAATACTCCTCGTTGCTTCACTGGTTCTCGCATACTCTTTTAGTTACGCGCAAAATATCAATGAAGCCGAACTTGAGGATATCGAGAAAGTAAGCATCGAGACAAATCCTTCTGCTAATTTGAAGAATGAATCTAAACTCATTTCACTCAAAGACGTCCTAGAAGAAGGACTAAGATTAAATTCTCTTCAACAACAACGGCGCTTTCAAAGTGAAATTCTAGATATTAACTGGAGTGATGACTACAAAGAATTTTGGTTCCCACAATTAAACCTTACGATTAACTCTGATGAAACTTTAGTAGATAATCTCTACGGTGATGTAGATGATAATAACGGTGTAGCAAAAACACCAAATGGATATGTTGGACTAGAGATCGAAAACTACACAGTTTTTAACTGGGGTAAAGACTATCTGGAATATCAAAACAGCAAAGAAACTTATAAACGACAAAAACAAATTTTAAAAGAGCAAAGAAGAGCTCTACGCTTTGATATTATCTCTAATTATTTCAACCTTGTTCGCTTGAAGAAAATAGCAAGGGCAAACAAAAACCAACTTAGACAAAATTCATTTATATATAGACTAGCAAAAGAGAAACTCTCATTAAAAAAAGTTGGAACTCAACAGTTTCTCCAAGCGAAGTCCGAGTTCTTAAAAGCTCACCAAGAATATCAGAATTCATTATTTTTTGTCACGGAGGCCGAGCAAGTACTTGCAAAGTCTATCGGCGATAACCTAGAGACAACTTACACTACTGCTGAGGAATTACAGTTTAAAACACTGACAAATCTACCAAGCACATCTTATCAGTTCGCGCAGGAGAAAAATCCAGAATTCTTAACAGCAAAAACTAATCTTAATAATGCCAATAGGTCATTTCAAAAAGCTCTCAAAGAAAACATGCCACTTCCTAAATTTGATGTGAGATTTGGAGCTTTAAGGCACAATTTCTCAGACGCAGGAGCCCAGGATACTTTTGAAACAAGTCCCGGCAATAAGAATGTTGAACTGGTTGCATCTATAAATATGAAATGGACTATTTTTGGATCAGGTGGATTGTTTAATACAAATACCGACAAAAAAGCATATCTTCGAAAAAGAATATCAGAGATTGAATATCGAGAATCAAAAAGAGTGATTAAAGTTTCAGTAAATACACTCCATAGAAAGATTAGGTTCTTAGAAAGAAAGTACGAAGCAAGCGTCGCTCTTGTTAAGAGCATCCGTAAAACGTTTGATAAAACTCTAGATAATTATATTGGAAGTAAAGCAAGCTTCGCCGACATAAAATTAACTCTAGAACTTATGACTAATTCTTTAATTGAGTTTGAAAATGCAAAATATGAACACCTCTTCTACAAGCTACAACTAGCTCTATTAATGGGTGTAGACGACTTTCCAGGAGAAAGATTTGAAGGGTTGGTGATCAGATGAAATTAATACTTATATTAATTGTTATTGCTACACACTCATGGGCAAACGATGCTAACGAAGCCGCATTTTTATTCAAACAAGAATCTTTAAAAAGACTAAGCCCTTCTCAAATAAAAGAGAATCCAGAGATTTATCTATATGATCAAAGTCTAATAAGAGACGGCGAAGGTGAAGGTGGAATTTATACTGACACTTACTATACTAAAAAGGATTCGTTTAAGATGTCAATTGGTTATCAGACATCTTTAAGCCTTGAAGATTTTGCCAAGCTTAGAGTCATCAACATTCAAATTATGAAAAAAATTGCATCGTACAAGGATCAATGGCTTGCATTCCAACTTCAGAATGTTGTTGGTGCGTACTCTACTTTGGCAGATGAGCTAGAAGAAAGTACCGACCCAGATGCTGATGGTTTTATAAAAAGAGGATCTAATGATCAATCGATGACTTTGATTGGAGTTGGTTTGGGATATCGCTTTAAAGCACTTACTCAAATGTTTGACTCAGATCGAGTTTTTGAAAATGTTCATGCCTATGGTAACTATATTACAAATTTAGACTCTACTACATCAGAACAATATAATGGATATGGACTTACAACTGAGTACTCAATTGAAAGAAGAATCAGTGAAACATTATTTGTTAACTTGAAAATTGGTTACAATATCGCCTCTGTCGTTAGAGAAGCCAAAGATGATGAAAAGAAACAAGATCGCTCACTAGTCTTTAGATGGACCACAGTTGGATTTGATTTTGGTTATTACTTCTAAGCCAAGGAATTAAATGATTTCAAGATATGACTCACCAGAAATTTCAGACATATGGTCTGATTTCAATAAGTTTAAAACTTATCTCGAGGTAGAAGTTGCACTTTTAAAAGCTTTAGAAGGTAATAGGATTCCTGTTGGAACTTCAGATATTGTTATTGAAAAAGCAAAGATTAACACTGATAGGATTTCAGAGATTGAAAAGACAACTAAGCATGATGTTATTGCTTTTTGTACTTCTATTACAGAAAACCTCCCCCCCGAAATTGGAAAGTTTTTTCACTTTGGTTGTACTTCTTCTGACATTATAGACACCTCATTAACTCTTCAGATAAAAAAATCAACTGGCCTTATCATCAAGCAGCTTACAAAGCTCACGACCTCTCTACAAGATAAAGCTGAAGAGACAAAGTTTCTAATCTCTATGGGTAGAAGCCATGGAATGAATGCAGAGCCAATGAGTTTTGGACAAAAGTTCCTCTCTCACTACAGTGAATTAAAAAGAAGATTACATGATTTACAAGCCTTCTATGATAATGATCTAACAGGACAACTATCTGGAGCTGTTGGAAATTACACCGTATTAAACTGCGATATTGAGAAAGCTGCAATGGATACACTAGGGCTTAAAGTTGAACCGGTTTCAACTCAGATAATACCTAGAGATAGAATTGCTAAACTTGTGTCGATCAACGCACTAACTGCGACGGCACTAGAAAGACTCGCTGTAGAGATAAGACTGCTTCACCATTCAGATATTGGTGAAGTCTTTGAAGGCTTCTCTAAAGGCCAAAAAGGCTCAAGCACAATGCCACATAAAAAAAATCCTGTATCCGCCGAAAACATTTCAGGACTCTCTAGAGTTATAAGGTCTCATGTTCTAATTGCGATGGAGAACATTCCTCTTTGGCATGAACGAGACATCTCTCACAGTTCAGCTGAGAGACTATTCCTACCTGACAATTTTGGCTTGCTATTCTATGCGCTTAAAAGAATGAACTCGACAGTAGAAAACCTTGTTATTAATAAAAAGAAGATTCAAGAAAAAGTTTTTTCACAATTTCAATATATTTCAAGCTACGTGCTTCATAAGTTAATTGAAGAAAACGATTTAACAAGAGAAGAAATCTATATAGAAACACAGAAAGCTTCATTTGAAGCAAAAACTAAAGAAGAGTTTTTTGAAATGTTAAAAGCAACTGGAAAGTTTGAGAATACGGACTTTAAAGTTTTTGAACAAATGGATGAAGTTGTTTTAAGAAATACTTTTCTCTCTCAGATAGACAAAGTATTTGTTCGGGCTTTAAATTAAAAATGGCCCCAACACACGACTATCAGGGCCACTATTCGAAGGATGATCTGGAAAACGCTTGACCTTTCTCCAGATTATTTGATTTGATTAATTAAGTATCTTTTACCTCTAAACAGAGATTTTTCTTGTTCGAGATAGCTAGTAGCTTCTTCATGAGTATCAAAAAGACCAATACCTACTCTATACCATGTCCCTTTATCTGGAACGCTTGCTTGATTAATAACAACAGTATAATTAGCAGCGACAAAAGGTTCCGCATATTTTTCAGCTTCTGCTCTAGTTTCAAGTGAGACAAGTTGAATAGTAAACTTCCCAGCATTAGCATCACCATCAATATAGAGTTCTTCAGGAGTTTCTGGAACAACTACAATTTCTGTTGGTTCCGGAGCTAATGTATCCATTTCAACTGGTGTGTCTTCTTTAACCACATCACCAAATTCACTATTAAGCTTATCTTGAAGTCCTTGCTGAGTGAGATCTTCTTTATTTAATGAATCTTCTAAGTTGGTACCCTCATCAAGATTATTTGCCCCTTCTTCTTCAACTGACTGTAAATCAATAGTCTTTTGAATATCGGGCTTAGTAACTCCAACCGAATCTATAAAGATTCCCTTTCCAACTTTCACACCAAGTGTAAAAGCTGTAACGGTTATAACAACCATAAAAAAGAAAATAAGAATTACTTCTTTTTTCTCAAAAACGAATAATTTACTTTTGTCTTCTAATTCCATAACTCTATTTTAACTGCCCCTATGTAAGGAGCAACAAGTAAATGAATTAAATCCATATAGTTCAATATTTAAACTTGTAAGCATGGAGGTTTTCTTAATTTTCAAACAGTTATGAACATAAGAATATTGGAATGATTACTGCAATAGTTTTGTAAGATGCCGACTACCACGCAACAAAGAGCATTAGATAACCACTCAGAATACTGGAGATTAAAATGACTAAAAAAGTAGGATTATTAAAGAATCAAAAAGGCCAAGGAGTTATGGAGTACATATTAATCACTAGTCTTATAGGAATTTTTTGCCTTGCAGCTGTAAAAAAGATTGGAAAAAGTCTAGATACAAGACTCAATCAAATGAATAGTAAAATAGTTAAAGAGATTCAAATTAAATAGTGAGCTATATATTTTCGACTCTAATTTCATTATCACTATTCATTTTCATTTTTAGCTCTTTCAGGTCAGTTAATCAAAAAATAGACTGCCATCGATTAAGAACAGAGCAAGATATTTACTCTGCCATTATAAAAAAGAGCGACAAAACAAATAATTTCAGAAAAGTTCAGACTTTTTCTCCCCGCTGTTTACTTAGCCGAAGATCAATACAACTCGAGCTCAAAGGGAGTCTTACAAATGAATAATGATATTGGAAATATAACTTCAATTGGTCTAGTCTTTTTTCTTGCAATAATTAGTATTGGAAGCATAAGTCTTATAAAAAAATCCAATGATATAAAGAAGCATAAAGAAGTCTTCATGAACTTTCTCTGTGTAAAAGAAGCTCATGGAGTTATAGCTCAGCATAAAGAAACCATTGAACTCACTAATAATATTATTAGAATTGCAAATTTAGGACAAATGATAGGACTTTTTACAAATCCAACTATTCTAATAGGCTCTAAAAGAGCCAAAGAGCTTACTCAAAAGTCTCAAGCTATCTACCATATTTCATTTTTGGAAAAAATAAGATCTTTGTTTACTCAATCCTGTATTTTCACACCAAATATAGCTAAAACTCACTTCGAAACAACTTCTGTGCTGATCTTAGAAAGAGACAAATCAGGCGTTGTAAAAAGAAGGAGAGAGAAGTGGGAATTTTCAAGCATCAACAAATCAAGCTTAATAAAGTCGACCTTAACTACAAAGACAGCCAAGACAAGCACTACTCTTTACTAAAACCAAGCGGCCAGGGTCAAATAGAAACACTAATACTGTGCTCATTCATTGGCCTTTCTATGTTTTCAATTTTTCAAATATATTCAAATCTACATACTGTTGAAACCCAGAATATTAAAGAGTTCAAATCAAGGTGGCAAAGACTAGAGAGGAAATATGGAAAATAAGAAACTGTGTAAATCTGTAAAGTTGAAATTTCTACTAGTTCTATTCTTGAGTAATGCTTCAATATTTCTTTTTACTAGTTATAGTAATGGCGAAATTAAGAATAAAATCATATTAGGTCCGAGACACGATTACATACTTTTAAAAGTAGCTGCCGAAAACAAGACAGCACTAGATACGACAACTCCTATACAAATGATATCAAAAGACCACAGGACAATTATTAAGAACGTGTTTGTATTAGAGAAGATCGAGGTATCAAAAGATCATTTGAGTCACACTCAATCTCAGAGTTCACATTATCTTGTTCATATCCATATAGAAGATGCAAAAAGAATTAATTTATCCAAAGAATTTATATTCTTTCCTAATAATTATTCAATAAGAAAGTCTATAAGTAGGAGAAACTATGAAGTTATTTTTTAGTATCTTGGCTTTTACTTACCTATCTCAAGCATGTCATGCATCTAAAATAGTCATTAGCTATGAAAGTGGCAATGTGGATAATGCTGAAGTCATACAGTCTATATTTGTTGATAGATATTCGATACCAAAAAATCTGATTTCAATTAGAAGTGGACTCTGTGACGAGGAAGATAGAGATAAACGTTTTCTCAATCTGTGTGTAAACAAAAAAGGAGATCTATTAAAGATCTCCCAAGATATAAAATTCAAAATTAAATCATTACTTTCGTTTAGATAGCCCCTTGGAGCAACCTATGACAAATTACTTTTTATCTTCTTTTTTGTGTATTGCGAACTTAGGTGTTGAACCTTCGATAGCAAGTTTATTTTTTCTTTTTCTACCTGCGTTTTTCTCTCTAAGTTTTCTTCTACATTTCGTCTGCATAGTTTTAGATGCCATTACAATATCCTTACGTTTCTATATTTTTAAGATTAGGTCACTATATTTATCCAGATTATGGCTTTTTGTCAAAATCTTTTTAGTTTCAGTCAATTATACCACTTCATCCGCAATTGCTGAAGAGAGTGCGATAAAGGACATATTCATTGGTAAAGGAGAGCAGCTTACGATTAACGCAGGACTCCTTAGTCATTTCTCCATAGGAAATAAAGAGGTTATCAAGTCAATCTACCGCGCTAAAGAGAGAAAGATCTATATTAAAGGAAAATCGATTGGTTTTAGTGATCTTGTTGTCTGGAATAATAAGAACAAAACAACTTATCACATATATGTAAGTTCAAAACGCGAACAACTTAATAAGCTAAAGAATGTTGAAACCCTTAAAAGGATAGGACTCGCCGTGTCATTAGAAGGAGACTATGCGCTAGTATCTGGGGAAATCAATTCATTGAGAGCATATTTGGCAATTCAGAAGATTCTCACACTTAAAGCTGAGAATCTTGTCTTTGATATTAATTTATCTAAAAAAGTACGTAATGAGATATTTGAAAAGATTTATGCTTCTTCCTACAAGTTTGGAGCGAGTAAGGTTATCTGCAAAAATTTGAAAATATCAATTTATTGCTCCATTGATGGATTAGATTTAAATGATCCGGTTATAAAGGATCTAGAAAAACAATTCTTTATAATCTTTGATAGAAAAATACTTCAATTCTCTGATAAGAATTACTTAGCTAAGTTCAAGATAGTTCAAGTTGAATCATTAAACGATAGAAATATAAAAGTCGGTCTCTCTAAACTTAGTGCACCACTAATAGATCTAATTCAAGGAAGACATCTATCTCTTATTGAAGGAGAAAGCATAAATGTCTCTGAGTTAAATATAAAAGCCACCCTACTTTCAGAGCCTCAAACGATTCTTACTCTTAATTCAAAGGCTACTTTATCGCTTGGTGGAGAGATCCCTATAACAACAACATCAAACATAGGTCAAAATACTCAGTGGAAATTCTTCGGACTTAAGATTAAAGCTCTACTTACAAGAAAAAATGGGAAACCATTTATGGCCTATGAAACGAACTTAACGACCCCGAGAAGTGAAACAATTCAAGGAACAAAAGGGAAAGCGGGAATGTATATAAAAAGAAATCAATATTCAAAGCTTTTTGAAATTGGTCATACTTTTGAGCAAACCAAGTTGGAGGGCATTCCATTTTTAAATAAAATCCCAATATTAAAACATCTATTTTCAGGTTCATCGCGTTCAAGCACTTACAAACATATCATTTGTTATATAAATCTGGAGGATATTGATGAATAAATATAAAGACTATATCAGGAGATCAATCGAGAAAGGACAACTTATAAGTTGGGATGAACTCTACACCAGCCACCTTGAAGCACCCTTAGAGGTTATTGATGATAATGAAGTACTACACTTAAAGAGATGGCATGCACTATTATTTCAACAAACCTTTCTAGACAATATTCCAGAAACAACTGAAGAGATATTCTTTCATAATGAGAATTTTTCACTTATTAAAAGTGCGAAAGAGAGTACAGAGTTTTTACATGATCTTCACGAAGCGGACTTTCAAGTCGTTCTCTCCATCATAGCTTTGCAAAACAGTATTTCCTGGAATATTCAAAATCCCTTTGCCTCATTTTATTGTAAGATTCAAAAAATAAACTTTAGAGTCAGTTTAACTGACGGCAGTCTTACAGAATCGAATAAATCAAAAGCCTTCTTCAGAGTTTTAAATCAGACTCCACTGTGTTTAAAAAAGTATGATTATTCAGATAAGTTAGAAAAACTCATAGTAGAGAGAAAGAATGTGCTTATCGCTGGAGCAACTGGATCAGGAAAAACAACATTGATCAATAGCCTTCTTACAAAAACAACTTTAGATGATCACTTACTGATACTAGAAGATACAAAAGAGTTAATTTCCCCTCATGAAAATGTAACAAGATTACTGTCAACAGAAAGAGATACCGGGTCGCTAGACTCATTGCTAACACATGGACTTCGTATGTCACCTGATAGAATCATACTAGGAGAGATGAGATCAAAGGAAGTAACTACATTTATCCAAGCAATGAACACTGGCCATAGTGGTATGTTAACGACTATTCACTCCAACTCAGCCAATGATGCTCTTCACAGAGCGACACTTCTCTTTTTACTTCATGGAGACTCAAACTTACCTTATGAGTTAATTCTAAAACTTATATGTCAAAGTATTGATTATGTCATTTTTATTGAAAAGAAGAAAGTCAAAGAGATCATTGAAGTTTTTGGAAGTGAAAAGCATCAAGTATTTTACGAAGAATTATCCTCAAGTGATTATACCATTCCTAAAGCTTTATAATGACTCTTAATCCTGGATGCATATTAACAAAACTGATCTCACCGTTATGAGCTCTAATAATATTTCGAACTAAGTAGAGTCCTAACCCAACACCACCATCATCTCTACAGCGTCCTTCATCTGGTCTATAGAAAGCATCAGTAAGAGAATCTAGGTTTTCACTTTTAACCCCTGGTCCATTGTCAGTAATCCATAGTTCTTTATTTTTATTATTAAGTGAAATTTTTATCTCAGGGTTTGGTCCAGAATACTTCAATGAATTATTGATTATATTTTTAAGGACTAAATCCATTCGTATCGGATCCAGATCCAATACTAATTCTCCAGATGTCTCAATGACAATATTTTCTGTTTTATAGTTTTGAAGGAAATCAACAAAGTTTACTGATTCCTTATTGAGATCAGAATGGTGAGATACCCTTTCAGCTTCTAACAGGCTATCGATGATGGAAGTCATCTCAGTTATATTCTCAACCATCTCAGGATGTTTCCCATCGAGCATCTCAATCTGCATTCTTAGTCTGGCAAGCGGAGTTTTAAGTTCGTGTCCAATTGCTAATAGGAGGTCTCGCTTTGCATTCAGCATTGAGCTGACTCTTAAAGCAAGATCATTAATAGATACTGTTAACTCTGCTAGTTGGCCGTCACCTTCTACGGGAATAAGTTTATCAAATCTTCCTTTACCATATTCTATCGCCATCTTTTGAATTTTTTCAACAGGTTTAAAAATACTTTGAACTTTTTTATACAAGAAAAATAAAATGATTAAGGCCAAGATAAAGGAGAGAATAATGGCTTCAATTCTATCAGGATGAAATGTCTGGTCGACAACTCTAATCATAAAAAATTCAAAGTTATTTTCATATAGAACAAAGAAGGTTTTATTTGGTTGAGTCACTGAAATATAAGAGGTCAATCGCTTAAAGTGTAAATCTTTGTCGTTAATAAGTCCGATTATCTCATAACGATTAGTAATTATCTGTACACCAGCTGCTTTTTCAATTACAGACTGTGCTAAGGGATCAAACCTCATTTTGTTTGCAATTAATCTAGTATAAGTAATTATGTTTTTATTAAAAGATTTTTTATATGAGTCATCAGATAGGTATTTAAAGCTTATTACCCAAGCAACACCAATGGCTATCGCTGCGCCAAAAAAGACAACTAGCAATCTTCCAAAAAGAGTATGCCGCCTTTTAATGGTCTTCAACTATCTGCTCCAATAAACATATAGCCCTTGCCCCAAATCGTTTTAATAAACTTAGTCTCTTTTTTACTATCTCCAAGCTTTTGTCTCAATCTACTTACAGAAATATCTATAGAGCGACTAAAAATATTTGAATCAATACCTTGAAGATTATTCATAATATCATCTCTACTTAAAGCTTTTCCTTTTTGTTTAAGAAAGACAGTTAGAAGTTCAAACTCCATGGTGGTCAATTCTAAATTTTGATCATCAAGGAAAGCTTCTCTTCTATCAAAGTTAACTTCTAGGTTTTTAATTTTATATATAGTTGGCAGTTCTGATTGTTTACCATTTTGGCTTCGTCTTAAAATAGAGTCAATTCTAGCGAGAAGTTCTCGAGGCTCAAATGGCTTTGGTAAATAATCATCAGCTCCTAGCTCTAAGCCAACAATCCTATCTGACGTATCACCTCTTGCCGTTAACATAATAGTTGGAATTGAATTTTCTTCATCTCTGAGCTTCTTTAGAACAGCAAAGCCATCCATCTCCGGCATCATGACGTCAAGAACGAGAAGCTCAAAGTCTTCTTTTTCAATAAGTTCTAAACCTATAGATGGACGGAGTGCATGAGTTACCTCATGTTGATTTTTCTCAAGGTAACTTTTAACAAGCTCACCTAATTTAATGTCATCTTCTAATATAATTATCTTTGCCATAACTCACCATATCACAGGTATTTAAAGAAAAAATCGTGGGTACAATTTGTTACAATTAAATACATTTCAGAAAAGCTTTCCGTTTCAAACTCTCATAATCTAAGAACAACAAAATGATTAAACAAATCATTAAAAAAATAACAAGGAGGTTTTTTTAAGTTTTAATACTTGGAAACTATTTCAAAAAAAGAATGAAGTGTAAAAGCATTCTTTATGTCCCCAAAAGGACACACACTTTTAGCTTTGAGGGCGAACAATATCAACTGTCCGAATACTCTAGCCTTCAAAGCTTAAAATCTTATCTTCGGCTGACGAATTCTCGAGTTCAATCCTGCAGCTGAAATAGTTTCTAAATCCTAAGTGTTTCGTTAAGGCCCTGATATCTTCAGGGTCTTCTTATTTATTGATGAATAAAAAAATTAAAAAATTGAAATACCTGTTTTATCAGTAAATAGCTCAAGTGCTTTTAGACCAATTACAGAGTTTCCGTGACTATTGAGTCTCGGCGACCAAACGCTAACTGAAAAGAGTCCAGGCATAACCGCCACAATCCCCCCACCGACGCCTGACTTAGCAGGAAGCCCTACTTTATAAGCAAACTCGCCGACATTATCGTAGAGTCCTGAGGTGATCATTAGAGAATTAATTCTCTTGGTATCAGTACTAGAAATAATCTTCTCTTTCGTCTCTGGAACAGCACCATTATTAGCAAGAAATAAGAATGACTTACAAAGGTCTAGCGTCGTAAGTTCTAGAGAGCAATGATGACTATATATATCAATAAGGTCTTGGGGATCAGACTTAATATTACCGAAACTTCTCATGAAATAAGCTAAGGCCATATTTCTATCTGATACTTCAATTTCAGAATTGGCAACATCCAGGTTATAGCCAACCTTTTCATTACCAGTTAAACGTCGAACAAAGTCTAGAATTAATTGATATGCGTTATCAGAATTATGAACAACAGAGTCAGTTGTTATAAGTGCTCCGGCATTAATGAACGGATTTCTAGGAATACCAAATTCACCTTCAAGCTGAACAAGAGAGTTAAACCTATTCCCAGAAGGCTCTTTACCTACCCTCTTCCAAAGTTGGCTTTTCTCCATTTTCATCGCCATCACTAGTAAAAATACTTTTGAGATGGATTGAATGGAAAAGGTCTTCTCAAAGCTTCCCACACTGTGGTGTTGTCCATTTAAAAAATGAACAGACATTGAGAAGTCATCAGGGTCTACATTTGCAAGCTCGGGAATGTAGTTTGCAACTTCACCTTTCCCGTAGAAAGGTTTAATTTCTTGTTCAATCTCATCTAGAATTTTTTGAAAATCTAGTGAATTAGTCACGTTTTAACTTCTTATAACTAATTCGATGAGGAATATCTGCACCGTCACCAAGACGACGTTTCTTATCTTCCATATAGTCAGAGAAGTTACCTTCGAACCACTCAACATGTGAGTCACCTTCAAAAGCTAAAATATGAGTAGCGATTCTATCAATAAAGTATCTATCGTGAGAAATAACGACTCCACACCCAGCGTAACTATCAAGAGCTTCTTCTAAGGCTTGTAGTGTATTTACATCGAGATCATTTGTTGGCTCATCTAGAAGAAGAACGTTTCCGCCTTGCTTTAACATAGTTGCAAGGTGAACACGGTTTCTTTCTCCACCAGAGAGTTCAGAAACTTTTTTCTTTTGGTCTTCACCTGAAAAGTTAAATTTAGAGATATAAGCCCTAGAGTTAACTTCTTTACCTTCTACTTCAATAACATCGAGACTATCAGCGACAACGTCAAAAATAGTTCTATCTGGATCCATTTCACGACTTTGATCAACGTAAGCAAGCTTAACAGTTTCTCCGACGTTGAAAGATCCAGCATCTGGTTTTTCTTGTCCTGTTATCATCTTGAATAGTGTTGTCTTACCAGCACCGTTTGGTCCAATAATTCCAACAATTCCACCAGGAGGAAGTTTGAAGTTTAAATCATCATAAAGAAGTTTTTCACCAAATGATTTCGCAACTTGAGACGCGTCAATAACAACATCACCAAGTCTTGGACCATTCGGGATGAAAAGATCATTGGTCTCGTTTCTTTGCTCAGATGAATTGTCATCAAGCATTTGATTGTAATTATTAATCCTTGCTTTACCTTTAGCTTGTCTCGCTTTTTGAGAGGAATTAATGAATGCTAATTCTCTCTTTAAAGCTTTTTGTCTTTTAGATTCTGTCTTCTCTTCAAGAGCAAGACGTTTAGACTTTTGATCTAGCCAAGATGAGTAGTTTCCTTCCCAAGGAATTCCACGACCTCTATCCATTTCTAAGATCCAGCCTGCAACATTATCGAGGAAGTATCTATCATGGGTAATAGCAATGACAGTTCCTTTATAACTTTGCAGGTGTCTTTCTAACCAAAAAACTGTTTCAGCATCTAGATGGTTTGTTGGCTCATCTAGAAGAAGAACATCTGGTTCCTGAAGAAGAAGACGACAGAGTGCGACTCTTCTTTTTTCACCACCAGACAAAATACCACATTTTTGATCAGGGGGAGGACATCTAAGTGCATCCATTGCTAAATCAAGCTTAGAGTCTAAGTCCCATATATTGTATGCATCCATCTTATCTTGCAGCTTACCTTGCTCTTCTAATAGTGCATCCATATCTGCATCAGGATCAGCAAATTTTTCGTTGATTGCTTCGTATGCATCTCGAATAGCAACGTGTTCAGCTGCTCCTTCTTCAACAATATCCTTTACAGTTTTCTCTGGATCAAGTTTGGGCTCTTGTTCAAGGTATCCAACAGAGATCCCTTTTGACATATTTACAGTTCCATCAAATTCTTTATCTATTCCTGCAATAATTTTCAAAACAGTCGACTTACCGGCTCCGTTTAGTCCTAAAACACCAATTTTGGCCCCATAATAAAATGAGAGACTGACGTCTTTAATAACTGTTTTTTTTCCAGGGTAAGTCTTACTTACTCTAGACATTGAGAAAATAATCTTCTGTGTCATAATATTCCTTTGTAATTTTTGATGATTTAATCAAATTAAGGCCTATCAGTCTATGTTTAAGTCATTTTGAGGTGAAGTCTAGAGTTGTAATCCACCTAAAACCTCCATTAAAATGAGCATGAAGGAGCTTAAAAAAAAGAAAACGATAATAACTAATTTTAATGCTGCTAGGTGTTTTAAGAATGAGTCAAATTTAAACTCAAAAAGAAACCACAGCTCCTCAATAGATATTTCCATTTCTTGTTCTTGAACTGAGCCACAGCGTTTAATTTCTTGAAAAATTATTGAAACTCTTTGCTTAAATACTTCTAGCTCTTTTTTCCCAGGAAGAGATGAGATCTTACACTCTTCATGAATTCTTCCTAGGGGGATTTTGGCAAACAACAATGTGCTTATAAGGTAGAAAGTTTCTATGTATTTCTCTAGTGGGCTAAACATTTTCTTTTTAATGAATAAAAATCCACACACAAATACAATGTAGCCAATTACTTGAAGAGCGATCGGTATAATCAAAGATGAAATAGAAATACTTAAGTTGAGTTGAACATAAAGACATCCTATAAAAATAAAGCAGAAAGCTTGAACAGTAATCATTTGAAAGAGACCTCCAAATAGTTCACTTTTTATCTTTTTTTCAAACCTAAGATCATTAATAAGGGCTTTTTTAATTTTTGGAAGGTACTCATGAAGATTAGTTCCGTATTTTACTAATGAGGATAGAAGTGATTCTACAATTTTAGTAAAGAATTTGTACTGAGACAGTTCATACTTTTCATTCCCTCTGCCACTGAATGAACCTAGCCTCATAAGCTGTTCAAATAAAAGATTACCTTGAACACTTGAATTTCTTGTTTTCAACAACTTACCTAATAGTTTTTTATCGGAGAGCTCCCAAAAGATAAATGCAAATACTGATAGGTTTATTGTGAAGAATAACATACAAGTTCAGTAGCAATTTAGAAGCCAATATTCGAAACTGTCCATGTAAAAACAGCCACTTACTCTTTTTGTGCTTGACAGTGAACTTGATGAATGCAAAAAACCATAATGACGAAACTTTCAAAATCTAGTTCCGATATTTTAGCTCTATCCTCAAGGCAGTGCCTAGTTTTAAACTTTGAAAATAAGTTAAAAGAGATGAGCAAAAATGAGCTTGATCTTGTAATAAAGAAACTTAATTTTCTTTGTCATAATTTTGATCCTTATGATGATCATAAGAGCACTGAAGTTGAAAATATAATTTCCGAATTTGAATTAGATGAATTTACTTCAAACCCTTTTGAATTTACTAATGTGCTTCTACAAATTTTAGATAAAACAGAAAACAATATCAAAACAAGAGTCCAGTAAACTATGCAACGTTCAAACAATCGCCCAAATAATCGCCACAGTAATTACGGAAATTCGCACAGCCGAGTTCCAAGCTATGAAATTCATCCGACCTCAGTCAAGATGATTAATCAAGGAAACCCTTGGGTTACATTAGATGAATATTCAGAAAAATTTCAACCAAAAGAAAAGTTCATTATTGCTACTAATGACAGAAAGCCATTTGCTCTACTTTTACATGACCCTCAACACAAAATTATAAGAGCAAGACTTTGGGCCAAAGGTGGAAATCTTGAAAGACAGGCAAAATCTTTCAAAACAGATTGTACCAACAGGATCGATGCAGCTTTTAGATTGAGAAAATCAACTAAGATTATGGAAAAGAGAAATAATTTTTACCTTGTCTTTGGTGAAGCGGACCAACTTCCAGGTCTTTTCATTCAATATTTAAACGGTGAAATACTTATTCAACACTATACGTATTTCTGGAGTAAGTTTGAAAACTATATTCTTGAAATGATCATGAAAAAAATGAAAGATGTTTTCAGCATGGATGTATATAAAAGCCAAATTTGGAAACAAATGAGAGTGGATACTGATGCTCATAAAGCTGGAGCTGTTTGCTTAGATCCAAATATATCATTCAAAAACTTAGAGGTTACAGAATACGGAGTAAACTACAAACTAAATCTTGGAAGTAATTACGATGTAGGTCTCTATACAGATATGTCTTCTGTTAGAGAAAAAATGAAGCCACTTTTTGAAAAAGCAAAATCAGTGCTAAACCTCTACTCTTACACTGGGGCCTTCTCATTATTCGCACTTAAAAACGGTGCTGAGAATGTTACTTCAGTAGATCTTTCTGAAAAGTATTTAGAGTGGCTTGATGAAAACCTAAAACTAAATGCAGATTTCAACCCTGAATCTCATACATCGATGGCCATGTCCGCTAAAGATGCAATGAACGAACTTTATGAAAGTGGAAAGAAGTTCGATCTCATTATTTGTGATCCACCGAGCTCAAGCTCTGATGGGAACAAACGCACAAATGCTCTTAGTGACTACGGAAGTACTCTATCACAAATAAACTCACTATTATCTGAATACGGTAAAGCTGTTGTTTTTCTTAACACTCACAAAGTGAACAGAAAGAAATTTCAATTCAAGCTTCATGACATAATTAAGTCCAAAGGTTTAAAACTTAAAGCTTCTACTTATTATGGTCTAAATGATGACTGCCCTGCTATGCCTAGATTCCCAGAAGGATCTTACCTTAAAGGTTTTTTAATTGAAAAATGTGAAAAACCACTCGAAGAAATCGAAAGATCTCAAAAAGCCAGCGGTGGAGCAAACAATAAAAAGCCTTCAGGTAAAAAGCCATACAGAAAGAATTTTAATAAAAAGCCTGTGAATGGTAACAGATGATCCAGGTCAAAAATTTATCAAAGACTTTTAAAGTCCATACCAAAGAGCCTGGCTTCATGGGCTCTTTAAAATCTTTATTTTCTAGAAAGTACGTTACTAAGCAAGCTCTCAATAATATCGACCTAACTGTAAACCCTGGTGAAATAATAGGTCTCATAGGCTCTAACGGTGCAGGAAAAACAACTCTGACAAAAATTCTATCTGGAATAATTCATCCAACTTCAGGAGAGGTATCTGTTGTTGGTTTTGACCCATGGAAAAAAGATAATAGATACAGAAGCCAAATGTCTTTAATCATGGGACAAAAAGCTCAGCTGTGGTGGGATCTTCCCGCTATGGATGGATTCCTGTTACTCAAAGAAATCTATAAGATACCAGAACAAGAGTTCTATGAGTCAGTAAACTATTTATCAGAGTGCTTAATGGTAACTGATCAGTTGAAGATTCAAGTTAGGAAGCTCTCCCTTGGTGAGCGTATGAAAGTAGAGCTCATTGCAGCTCTATTACATAAACCCAAAGTTGTATTTTTAGATGAGCCAACAATTGGTCTTGATCTTCTTGCTCAAAAAGCAGTACGAAAGTTTATTAAAGAATACCGAGAAAAATATAAACCAATTATGATTCTAACTTCTCACTACATGGAAGATATTGAAGAGTTATGTGAAAGAGTTGTCATTATGAAAGAGGGAAGCTTTATTTTTGATGGCTCGATTGAGAAAATAAAAAAAGACTTTGCCACGAACAGACTTATTAAAGCATCTGTCTCTCTTGAAGATTTTGATAAGGCAAAAAACTTACAGTTTGATAAGTGTGAGACTTTATTTAACGGTGGCATAATTACGATTCATGCACCAAAAGAGCTTGCAATAGATGTATCAAAAAAATTAATGAATTCAGTTAAGATAATAGATTTAAATATTCAAGAAGAAGATATTGGTTCAATCATTGAAGAAATAATGAAAAAAGAAATTGAAAGATGAGTGCACTCTCCACATTTAAAAATATCTATTTTATGGAACTTCGAAAACTGATAACTTACAGAGCTGATTTTTGGATTAACTTTTTAGGCCAAACAGTTTTTTCAATTCTCATTGCTTTTTACCTATGGACTAGTATTTTTGAATCGCAAGGCGTTGACACAATAAATGGCTTTACCTTAAATAAAATATTTTTCTACTACCTTATTGTTCCCATTGTATTTAGATTACAGCAAGGTGAGACAATAGGTGCAATCTCTGGTGATATCTATGAGGGGAGACTAAATAAGTTTCTCCTCTACCCATTGAGCTTTTACCTTTATAAGATTGCAACATACTTAGCGCATTCATCTTTTTTCATCTTCCAACTTTTTGCACTTACAATTATCTACTCCGTTTTCTTTGATACTAAAAATGAAGTAAATTTCACGTTTATAAACTTATTCCTTTTTGTGATTGTTTTGATCGTATCTTCAATTACGTATTTCTTTCTAAATTCAATTACAGAGCTTCTGGCCTTTTGGGCAGACAATATTTGGTCACTAGGCGTTGTTACTCGATTTATGACAAGCTTCTTTGGTGGAGCTATCATTCCTATTTCATTTTTCCCACAGTGGGCATTAAGTATCCTAGACTACACTCCGTTTCCCTACATGATTAACTTCCCTATGAAAGTTTTTTTTGGCGAATATACCCTATCCACTTATTTTCAAAGCTTAACGATTCTAATGATGTGGATGGGCTTATTTGCGGTCGTATCTAATTCTATTTGGACTAAAGGTAAGTACCAATACACCGGAGTTGGAATATGAGATATATAAGACTCTATGCTTATTTTTTACAATTCTCTTTTAGCAAAGCGATGCAGTTTAGATTAGATTTTTGTTTTAGAATTATGATGGATTGCCTTTTCTATCTCATTCAATTTTTGTTTTTTAATGTTCTCTACTTGCATACCAATACACTTGCTGGTTGGGATATGGATCAAATGTCTATTTTCATTGCTGGATATATTTTCATTGATGCTCTTCATATGACTGTTTTCTCCACGAACTGTTGGTGGTTTCCCATTTATATAAACAGAGGTGATCTGGACTACTACCTAACGAAACCGATCTCAACTCTTTTTTTCTTGTCCGTTAGGGAGTTTGCTGCAAACTCTTTTGTAAATTTAATTATTGCCTCTGTTTTACTTGCGACAATGATCTCAAACTATCCGGGTGAATTTTCTAGTTTTAAAATTATAGGCTTTGTTGTTCTTCTTGTTTTTGGAACACTAATGTACTTTTTTATGCATCTGATATTTTTGCTAAGTGTGTTCTGGTCTGGCTCCCCAAGAGGTTTTTCAGATGTATTTTTTGCAGCTTCTCATGTTATGGAGAGACCTTTGAAAATTTTTAAAGGACCAGTAAGATTTACTTTTTTATATATTCTTCCCTTCGGTGTAATGGCTTCATATCCTGCATCTTTTCTTCTTGAAGAAGCTACGTGGGAGATAGTTTTAACAGTTGTAGGCATGACATTCGCGTTATTTTGTACTAGTCTTTTTATATGGAACAGAGGCTTAAAAGTTTATAGTTCCGCATCATCATGAGGGTTTTATGAGTTTTTCAGAGATTACAATTATTGGTTTTTTAGGTGCCGACCCTGAAGTAAAATATACAAAGAGTAATACTGCAGTTTTAACAATTTCTGTTGGAGTAAGTGAAAGACTTAAAGCCACTGCTCCTAAAGATATAAAAGCTAAAACATACTGGCACAAATGTAGACGCTGGGGCAAACAAGCTGAGAACAACCAAACGATGCTCAAAAAAGGTGACAAGGTTTTCATCAAGGGTCATCTTATTTACGATACTTGGGAAGATAGATCTAATCGCAAGCACAAAGACGCAATTGTTGAGATCGACTATTTAGAGAAAATGGTCTTTGAACATATCACTATAAACCTTGGTGATGATTAATTTCAACAACTTAGCTGGACAAGAAACCGACTTTTTTGCTTAAGTATATTACGATTCATTCCGATAAGACTATATGAAGTCAACTTTTCGACATTCTTTAGTTCTGTTACTGGTATGTATGATCAATATTCAGGCCTTCGCTCAAACAAGCAATTTGACCAATCGAGTGCTATGTCAAAAAGTACTTGATTGGGTCTACAAAGACTTAACAGTAAAAAATCTTGATAAATCTATAGAACGAACAAAGAAAAAACTTCTGGCATCAGTCCTATCAACCTTGCAAAATTTTAAAAATGGCTCGCTAGATGAAAATCCTGAATTAGCTAAAATGTGGCTTTCCATGAAAGAACTTGATCCTGAGTTTGAAAGTTACCTTAAGAAAAACAAGCCCTACAGAAGCTTTATAAACTATGGCTTTTTTGACTGGTTAACTAATAGCCCTAATCCAGATGATGTTGAGATTGAGGGATATTTCAACCTCGTAAAACAGTGGAAAGATCTGCAAGAGAATAAACCTGAATATTTTTCTGATCTGCCGGAGAATCTAAAACTTGATTCGTGGGACCTTGCAACCTCAAAACTAGTTGATGAGATTGGAAGCCTTGATTATGAAAACCAAGATATCTTACAAGATATTAAAGATACCTCAAGATCACTAAAGTCACTGTCGCCAAATTCTACCAAGAGAATATCAAACAAATCTGACTCGATAGAGACTGCTAGTAAAAAACTTGATCAAATTCAAAAACAAATAATGGATTCAGTACTTTCAATTTATTCTGAAAACTTTGAAGACTACAAAGATTACTGTAGTAAAGCAGATTTTAAGTCTCTGATAATCACTGAAAATGCACAAAATTTTTGTCCTGCAAACTTAATAGATGTTACCCCTAGACCAACAATTAAACAGGAGCTCTCAGAGATTGCAGATATTTTAAACGCTAAAGATCTAAAGACTATCTATAGGCCTGTTAAACCAATTTTAATAGAACAAGATGACCCAGTTGACGAGGACGATCGAAGTTTTGTCGATCGATTATGTCCCATAAAGATTGATTACTTTAAAACCAAAAAGCCCACATCGAAAGCGACCTATAATATGCGAGGTGCAGACATCGTCGATACAATAGTCGTTCATCACACAGGAGAAGGTACTAACTTAAAGACAAACGCCGAAGCTATTCACAAAATGCATGTCAACAGAACGACTGAAAATAGTCCATGGTATATGGTCGGTTATAACTATTTAATAGGAATGGGATCAAACGGATCAAGTCTTGAGAAACCTGCAATTATTCAAGGCCGAAATCCAGCCTTTAGAGGAGCTCACGCTGGAGGAGATACACTTCCACTTCCTCCAGAGGAGATAAATTCTCTTTATTCAACTTTTCAGTCTTACAACTGTAAAGAAGACCTCAGTCAAACAGTTAGCAATCAATCTAAAATAACATCTAAAAATATATGTGAAGATTCAAGTTTTGAAAACAATGACTTTAAATGCGCAATGACTACGACAAACATCGCAGATATAAACAATGATGGCTCCCTCAGTGGAAATATGACATCAATTGGGATAGCCGTCGTAGGAAATTTTGATACTCAACATACGAGGACATTTTTTGGTACAGAAATATACCGTGCTGAGAAAGTTAATATTTCAAAGGTAAAATATGCTCTTGTACCAAAACTTGTAGCCTTAGTTGAAGCACTAAAAAAAGATTATCCTGAAATAAAAAAGATAGTTCCTCATAATTATTTTAAGAATACAGCCTGTCCAGGAACGGTACAAGAAATCCTAGCTGAAGTTGCAAAGATCACAGGACTAGAAGTCTACCTATCTAAAGCAGAGGAATTTAAAAAGTATAGAAATACAAAATATAAACACCTCGAAAAAGTTAAAATTGGTAACACTACTAAGTATAGATATAAGCCGGCTTATTCTCAATTCATAAGTCTTATGAAAAAAATTAAAACTCATGAAGCGATAATTCTAGAAATTAATACCGAAATATTTATGGGATCATTATCTAGTAACCATAGATCTTCTGAAATAAAAAAAGCAAATCAAGCATTGCAATGGCTCTACAATCAAAAAGACCAAGTCGCCAAGGAGCTCAAGATATGAAATTAATTCTTATGCTAGCTCTATTCACGACTCTATCAATCGCCTCTCAAGAAGATGATGTAACAAAGGTTTCAAAAAACTTTATTCAATCAATTTTTGATAAAGATCTAAAGAACTATAAAAAAAATGTTTCTGCGGCTTACTTAAAAGCACAAGTGGCAAATGGTTTTGTTAAAGATACATTTCAGAGCAATATTAAAAATAAAAAAATGGGTGCCTATGACATTGAAATCAAAAAAGGTGCCGTAGATGAAATCTACTTTGTTAATTTTAAAGAGAAAACTCAAGAATCTTTTGGAGACAACTGGTTTATATTAAAACTGGATAAAGAAAATAATTTTGTCGTTGATGGTGTTCATCACTTTGAAGATTAGTTTATTCTAGACTTGAACAACGATCTAAGTAAGCCAGTTTAACTTTAGAGATTGATGCAGGAGTTCTTCCCTTCTCTCCAACCTTCATATAAGCAATTCTTCTTTTGTCATTTTCACATACCTTTGTTAATACACTTTGATATTCGTGATAAGCTGCAACTGGATAAGGCATTCCGTAAGCTGAGGATACAAATCCAACTTCACTTCTTGATATAAGTGGAAAGTCTCCAGATATTCCATGCAGATCTAACTTTGTTTTAAAGTTAGAATAATAAGGTCCTATTGAATAAAACTTCTTAATGGCCAAGTCTTTTGATATTTTTCCTGTATCACTACTAATTATTTTTTTACAGTTGTATCTTGATTGAACTCTTTTCGGAAAAAGTTCATTTAAAACTCTACATTCAGTAAGGAAAGCGTGCACTTCTCCCCCTTCTCCCTCAACTGTACTCTCTATAAACTTTGGCAATGTAAATTTATGATCATAAGGGTTAAAACTAGTTCTATAAACAAAATGAGTTAATTCGTGAGAGAGATCTAGAAGTGCATCATATTGATTGAGTTCGCTATTGATAAAAACTTTTGATCTAGATTCATAGGAAATTTTATCTGGATTATCCTGGCTAAAACGTCTGATGAGAGTGGTATCTGTTATAGATCCACGCCCAGGTAAAATAACATCATAGAGTCCAAGCCCATAAGACTTAGCTTTATTATTAGCGGCCCTAATTAAATCTCTTCCAGTATCTGATTTTGCAAGATAGAGAAGTAAAAATTTTAAATTGAGTTTGTTGTCTTTACTGTATTTAGTCCACTTCATTGACTGACTGAGCTGACCATCGAGATGAATTATTCCGTTGGCATAGACTGGGTTTAAGGTAAATAGCATTAAAATTAAAATAGTTTTCACTCAGACTGTATCGGAGTGATAACGCAGGTATTAAGTTAATTCAAAGAGAAGGTAAAAACTTGCCTAGACTCCTTAGTAACTTCAATCTTACCAAGCTCAACTAAGACCGAGTCTTTCGCTCCAGCGCTTTTATTAAGCTTAACTGTATACTTTCCAGGGGGAAGAGCATTAGAACTTGTTCTAAGCAGTGATGGAAGTGTAGTCCAGTGTCTTACATCAGCTTTTTCAGAAGCTGCTATGGCCTTAGCAGAGAGTATATATTGAGTAAATGCAGCTGGTTTAGCAAAAAGCTCTCCACTTGATTTTTTAATATGATCATAAGTTTTGAAAGCGGCTATTATGGCAATAATATGTTTAATTGCTATTTTTGTACCAACTTTCTTATAAGAATTACTTGCTCGTTCATTTGCTTGAAGAAATTCAATATCGTTTAAAGCGCCATATAGTGTAAATTCACTGGAGGTAATAAGCTTTTTACCATCCTCATCATAGAATTCTATTTTTTCTGTTTCAACAATTGTAGGTTCTTTAGCCGCTGGCATTTCAAATTCAATTCCAGCTTCTTGAGTAACTGCGGATCCTAAGTTGTGAGTTCCGTAAAAGGACGTAGTTCCAGAGTTTGCACTTATACCTAAACCAAGTGGCCCCATAGCGAAGTATGAGAGAACAGGAAGACCAATTCCTGCAACAACCGCTCTAGTATTTTTACTTTCAATCGAATCTATTGCCGACTTGAGGGTATATGAATACATTTTAGCTTCAATTGGATTTATCATTCCCTCTTCAAAGAAAATATCTACATTTGTTTTTTTCTTAAGTTCATCTACAACACTTTGAGACGGATTCAGAAGTTTGACCTGTTTGGCATACTCATAAGATCTCAAAGACTTTGTTAAAGATAGAACCTTGAAATGCAAGAAGTCCTCGAGAGATTCATAGTTTTTCGTTTTATTGATACTACTTTTTTCAATTTTTTTGTTTTCTTTAATCGCAGTTATATAATCAATAGATTTAGAATTAAAATTTTTATAAGTTAAGCCTTGAGTCTGTAAGATTCCTAAAGCATCTTTATAGAGCTGCAATGCTATATTACGATCACTTTTCTTACCAATTAGTTCATGAACTGACGCTGCTAATACTTTACCTATTAGTGAATCACGGTAAAGAGTTTGAAGTCCAGAGCGCCTTCGAATGTCCTGAAAAAATGAGTCCCATGCTAACAAAGATGCTCGTGCTTGATAAATATATTTATTCTTCAGGGATTCTGATTGTTCAATTTCATAAAGCTTGATAAAAGACATTGCTTGGTAATAGTAAAGCATTGATCTTTCAAATATAGATCCATAATAGTTTTTACTATTATCGCTTAACAATGCTGATGCAATTTCCTGCTTAATACTTTTCGTATAGAGCTTATCAACTAACTCATTTGCTTCAATAAATACGACTGATGCTTCATGAAATTTATCGCTCGCAAAAAGTATTCTTCCCTTCTCCATTAGATATAATAATCTATTAGTTGGGTCTGTTTTCAGCTCAGTTGTTTCCAAAAACTCTAAAGCCTTAGGATATTGTTTCTGAGAAAAAAGGTCTCGTAATTTCTTTTGTTCGCTTCTGCTATTTAATGAGCATGCACTGCTTATTAAAAGTAGAAGCGAAAGTAAAAGTAGTTTTATCACTTAGAACTTACCAACCATAAGAGCTTTTATCAGAGTACTTATACACTCTAGTTCTTGTTCTCATTACTTCAATACCTTTCTCAATATCAGTAAGACGTATGTTCACAGAGTATTCTTTAAGTGTTTTTCCATCTCTTTTTTCTGGTTTCATATAAACTGAACCAAAAATCATAAGATCAGCACCAAGTTGTTTACCAATTGACTTCGCAGTATTTGGATCAACCATTCCGTCGTTTTGATAAGTAAGTTCTTTTAAAATCATATCTCTAGCTTTAGCATCAACAAGAATAAACTCTCCAGAAGCAGATACTTCATTCAAGAACTCATCGTTCATATCTTCAATAGGAAAGTATGCCTCAGAAGTATTGTTTTGAACTTCCGCGATAAAAACTTTTGGCTCTTTGCTATGACGTTTCATATATTTCTTAAAACCTATATGGTTTTTCATCTGCTCAAGAATTTCTTTTACAGCTTTTCTAGTATCTTCAGCAACCCAGTTGTCTGTAATTCCCATAGCTTTTTCATCAGAAGTTTTTGCGTCTACTCTTTCTGCTTTAAAACTTGAACAACTTGAAACGAGTAAAACTCCAAGTAACATCATTAATACTTTCATTTTAATTCCTTTATTTAATATTTAGTTTATCAATATTATTTCTAATATCTTGAATGATTTGATCTTTAATTTTTAAAAATGCATCTTGTTTATTTCTACCTAGAGCTGTCACTTGTGCAGTATAGGTTCCAAGTTTACTTCCACCAACTAACTTTGCTTCCAAACTCAAGAGGACAAGAAATTTTTTAAAACCTTTAACATTTAGGTATTCGTCGTTCATTTTATACTTAATACGAATTCCGTAGTCTTGTTTACCTGTGGATACAATTTTGTAACCCATCTCTGAGAACATGGCTTCGATTTTTTTAGTAATGATTCGCGGAACGTCACCAATAAGCTTAAAAGCCAATTTATTAAGATTACTTTTTGAGTACTTCAGAGAGCTTATTTTTGAAAATGACATACTTGTAGGAAGGCTTGATCCTGAAACAATTACATATTTATCATTAAGTGCCTGTCTTTTATTAAAGAGAATATGGAGCTTTATAAGTGAACTCTTCAACCCTTTTGCGTGAATAAACTCGATTTGGTCATCCAGAGCATTTATCTCTAACCTTAAAGACTTTTTGACTTTGTCTTTATCCAAAACAGCTAATGAGAAGTATAATCCATCTTTTGAGAAACGCTCCTTTATATAAGTCGCTTTTAATAAGACATTTACTGACTCCGTTACAGTGTTTGAGACTCTCTCAGCAATCGCTTCCGCTTCGGGTGCAGTAAATCCATATTTCTCTAAAGTTAAGTTTGATTTAATTTTGGTTTGAAAAATGCTTGCCAGCGAATTTTTCGCATTAAGATCTGAGTTTATTGAACTTGATCCTTCAGAAGATGCACATATTTCGGTCTCATTATCACAAGCCTCGTCAATGCTGTGAATCCATTCAGGCATCTCTTTTATCTCCGTAGAAACCGGTGAAGTATCAGACTTATTATTTTTAGTTGCACAGCCTATAAAGCCTATCAACACAGTGCACAATATTATGTATTTCATTAACTTGCCTTTTTTTGTTTAATCATCCGGACATGGTCAGAATAAGTCAATATTCATTAGACAATGCTTAGGTAAAAACACATTTATTTTGCGTTCGGTAAAAGAGATTTAACGTATGTATGGTACAACTATCGGTACAACTTACTACTAAATGGAGGATTAACATGGAACACAAATTACCAGATTTACCTTGGGAAAAGAACGCTCTTGAGCCACATATTTCGGCCGAGACAATTGATTACCACTATGGAAAGCATCACAATGCTTACGTGACAAAATTAAATGATGGAATCAAAGGAACAAAGTTCGAAGATTCTTCTCTTGAAGACATTATTAAAGGAAGCGAAGGCGGACTTTTTAATAACGCAGCACAAGTTTGGAACCATACTTTTTATTGGAACTGTCTTGCACCTAACAAAGGTGGAGCGGCTTCAGGGATGATCGCTGACAAGATCACTGCAAAGTGGGGATCATTCGATAAGTTTAAAGAAGAATTTACTAATTCAGCAGCTGGAAACTTCGGTTCAGGTTGGACTTGGCTAGTAGATAACAAAGGTGAGCTTGAAATCTTTAACACTAACGATGCTGACACACCAATAAAGCACGGTAGAAAAGCATTAATGACTATTGATGTATGGGAACACGCTTACTACGTAGATTATAGAAATTCTCGTCCAAACTATATCAATGCATTTTGGTCTTTAGTTAACTGGGATTACGTAAACTCAAACTTATAATATCCTAGGGTTGGAGCGGTGCTTCAACCCTACTATTAACTTACAAGTCTCCTCCTTTTTTGATATATAAATCAAATGGATACACAGCAATCAATACTCGTTATTGAAGATCAAATCGACATAAGTGAACTCATTAAAATGCAATTAGAAATGCATGGCTACAAAGTTGATACGGCCATCAATCTCTCAAGTGCAAAATCTCAAATTAATTTAAACACCTACAATATGTTTCTAGTTGATAGGATGCTGCCGGATGGTACTGGCATTGAAATGTGTAAATATATCCGAAAAAATCCATCAACTAAAACAGCACCAATTATCTTTGTTACAGCTTTGTCAGAACCAGAAAATATTATTGAAGGACTAGATGCTGGGGCAAACGACTACATAACAAAGCCATTTGATATAAACGTTCTACAGGCAAGAGTCAGGGCCAATCTCAGACAAGCAAATCCTAAAAATAACAATTTAAATGAATATTTATCTCATGGCATATCACTCAATGAAGAAAAGAAAGAGGTTAAGGTTGAATCTGAAACGATTTCGTTAACTTTAACTGAGTATCAAATCCTTGTACTTTTAATGAAAGAACCAGGAGTTGTTCACTCGCGAGCAAGCTTAATCGTAAAGATTCTAGGTGACGATATTCATGTTACAGACAGAATTATCGATACTCATATGGTTGGCCTCAGAAAGAAGTTAAAAATGAAGGCTAAGTTCATAGAAACAATTCGAGGTATTGGCTACAGGTTTAAAGATAATGAATAGTTTTTTTAAAGGTCCATTTCCCTTAAATTATTTCATTCAAAGTTTAAGATCGAGGATATTTTATATCTCCATTACTGCCGCCACAATTGTTATAATTGATAGGTACTTTATTGAGAATCCATATAGTGCAATATTTTGGTCAATAATGACCCTTTGGCTTTGTAGCGCGATCTTGACTCTTTTTAGAACGCGGCCACTTTCTAGAATATTAGCGAGACTAGAGAAAATGAAAATAAATCTCGCCCACTCAGATCAGATTGAACTCCTTTATAGAAAAAACGAATGGGATATTGTTAACTTTATGTTGGACTACGTTGACCGCGAAATCATTTCACAGAAGTCTAAAATTCAAAACCAAGAGATAAAAGAAAACCACATTATAGCTTCTGTAAGTTCTCCCATAGTCGTAATCGATAATTTCCAAAATATAACTCAATCGAATGAGGCATTTAAAATACAGTTTGAATCAAGCAATGAAACAAAACTTTGGAAAGTGTTAAGAGATGTTGAGCTGAATGAAGCTGTTGATAAACTCGTCAAAAAAGGTATAGAAAATAATTTAATAGGTTTTTTCCATAAAGAATCTAATCGATACTTTGATATTCGCCTATCTACTTTGAAAGACTTGAGGGGTGATACCATCGGCGCCGTTGCAGTTTTCTATGATGTAACTCACGGAAAACTGACAGAGAAAATGCGAGTAGATTTTGTAGCAAATGTTTCTCATGAGATAAGGACTCCCTTAACATCTATAAAAGGATATTCTCAATTGTTACAAGCTCACGCACATGATCTTCCGGAATCACTTAAAGTACTTACTCAGAAGATAGACTCCAACTCAGATAAGCTTAAAGATCTGTTTGAGAGCCTACTACGATTATCGAAGATTGAGACGAACGATAAGATTGATAAAGAGTGTTTTTCTCTTCGGAATATGGTTTTAAAGGTGAAGTCAGACATTGAAGCGAAGCATCCTAAAAAAGTTGCAAACTTCAACTTTGAACTAAAAGAAGATTCTATTTTTGGAGATAAGCGACTTATTGAACAGGTTCTTTCAAACCTTATTGATAATTCCTTTAAGTATTCACACGACAACCTTGTTATCGATTTAAGTTTGAGTAGTAACGGTTCGACCTCTTATATAAAGTTAAAAGATAATGGATTTGGCATATCTTCTGAGAATAAAGATCGTATATTTGAGAGATTTTATAGAGTTCAAGGAGAGACCCATATAGAGGGTTCTGGTCTAGGACTATCAATAGTTAAACATATTATAAACAAACATGAAGGAAAGATTGAAATTGAAAGTGAACTTAAACAGGGCACACAATTTTTAATCACTCTCCCCAAGGCCAATTGATGTTAAAAATATTAAGGTATTTATATTTTCCTATCCTCGTCCTAGCGACCTCTATAATATCTCTTCCAATATGTATTTTGCGACCAACGAGTTATAAGAATGCCGGTTTTTTTCTCAAAATGTTTTCAGCTCTCTCTAAGCCTTTGGGATTAACATCTGAAATTTTCAACAAGGAAATACTCGATAAGTCTCACCCGAGTATCTTGGTAGGAAACCATCAGCACAATCTTGATTTATGGGTACTCTCTAGAATCTTTACAAATAAAGTTGTCTCTCTTGGAAAAAGAGAAATTGTCTACATTCCTATCTTTGGACTCGTTTTTTGGCTAACAGGAAATATTTCAATAAAAAGAGGAAGCAAAGAGAGCACTAAAAAGAGTTTAAATAATGTGAAAAGAACTCTACAGGATAAAAAAATAAGTGTTGTAATTTTTCCAGAAGGAACTAGAAATACCTCAACAGAATTACTTCCTTTTAAAAACGGTGCTTTCAGAATGGCGATTTCGCTGCAACTACCAATAACTCTTTTTGCCATTTCAAGATATGCAAAAGATGTAAATTTTAATAAAGTCCATGCGGGACATGTAAAGATGTCTTTCTTAGAGCCAATATCGACAGTGGGAATGACTCTAGATGATATGCCTCAACTAGCTATTGATTGTAGAAACAAACTTGAAGCTGAAATTTCAAGACTAAGTCAATAGTAATACTCTAAGCTTGCTCCAACTGTGGATCCACTGTGAGTATCCTGATCTGACAAACCAGACTGGCTCTCAATATTATAAAAAACATTTAGGTAGAGTTTTTCACTGACTGGACGACTTAGGGTTGCTCCGTATTCAATAAGAGATACGTCTCCTCTATCGCTATCATTTACAAAACTTGACTGAGTTGTTGAAATAAAAAGATTTGGATTGAATAAATCGTAGAAGCTACTTAAAAGAAAATCTGATCTGAGCGTATAACTATTAGTATCTTGATCATCATTCTGAGAGAAACGAGAAAAGTCCAATGAGCTATAAAGAAAGATTGAAAAGGATTGCAAGGCAAGAAATTGCTCATAGATAAAACTATGAGCATCAAAAGAGAGAGTCTCATCCACAGCAGTAGATTGACTATAGCGATATCTAAATGTTGAAGGGTTTCCTCTCCAAAACTGGAGTTCTTCACTTAGAGTTACTCCAATACTATCACTCGCTTTTTCAAGAACATCATCAGAATTAGCATCATCGTCCCTGTAAGTATAATCAAGATTTAAATATGTTGTAGCTGCAATACCATTATAAAGATGCTCGTAGTTGAGTTGCACTCCCCCAATTATAGATAAGTTATTGAAGGTTTTTATCTCTTGAGTATCCGTTTGGTAGTCAGTATAGGAGAGAGTCAATTCAGGAGATACAGAAAGAGATGAGTTTGGATAAAAAGTGTATCGAGAATAGATTGTGGCATTGTAGTAAGCGCTAGCAAAGTCTTCTTCATTGAGTTCACCTTTAGAGCTTTCATTTAAATTTCTGACATTGTCATCAAAACCGTAGGCTAGACTAGATCTAATAAAGTATCGAGGAAAGGATGTAGGACGTCCATTTCTCATTCGAAAAACAAGAAGGTCATACTTTCTTTGAATTTCTTTTATTTTTCTCTTTATCTCGCTTGCAAGGTTTGATTCTTGATCAGTTTTTAATGCTTTTTCATACTGAGGAATAACGTATTTTTCAATAGAGGCAAAACTGTTAGGTAGTTTCTCAACTTGTGCTAAGTAAATATCTGCAATTTGCATTCTACTCGCTTGGAGAACTGATGCTTTCTCA
>Ga0307959_1000061_pt1 | contig 58264 bp, 48 predicted proteins | sample OrgLakmetagen494_FD_201813 | JGI IMG/M metagenome (GOLD analysis project Ga0307959, IMG submission 201813) | Saline water microbial communities from Organic Lake, Antarctica - #494 | ecosystem: Environmental > Aquatic > Non-marine Saline and Alkaline > Saline | place: Antarctica: Organic Lake...
CTAATAGTTTGGTGTGGCTTGTCCCACCTAGAAGAAATTTAAATACGTGAATGTGTTAAATGAATGTCGTTGCTCTCTATGAGTTATCTTTTTGTTGAAGTAAGGGAATTGTATCATGGCTAAACACGCTTTGTCATTGCTCACAGCGTGCTTGTTTGAAAATGTATTTTGTCTGATTAGCTTTTCCTATTTTTTTAAGCTCTTTATTTTCAACTCCTTCCTTAAGATCTCGACTGGCCGATGCAGATGATAAATTTTTATAAAGACTTAGATAATCTTTTCTTGAAAACTCTTCACCTTTAAAAATATCTTTCGCGTTCATTAGTCGATCTATAGAAGTTGGGTTTACATTGGAGTGCTCATAAATATATTGTGTTAGGCATTCATCAATTAACTGGAGCATAAACTCTATAAATAAAGTAGACTCACCAGCTTTATCACATGCTTCTAGGGTATTATAATACTCTTTCTGATGCTCTTTAATTAGCGACTCTACAGGGATATAAGTGAATACTGAATTGTATTCTTTTAGTATCAGTGACTGCCAAAATCTTCCTATCCTTCCATTTCCATCTTCGAAAGGATGAATAAATTCTATTTCATAATGTGCAATACACGACTTCACTAGTGAGTGAATTTCATCACTCTCAATCCATTTAAACAGGTTCTCTATTAGTTCTGGAACAAGCCTTGGCTTTGGAGCAATATGACTTACTTCAATTCCTTTTAAGACTCCAACATTTTTATTTCTAAATGAGCCCGCTGAATCTACAAGACTTGTCATCAATATTTTATGCGCACTCAAGAAGTCTTTAACCTTTGAGGATTTAAATTCTAGGATTGAGTCATAGAGTTTATTAGCATTCTTAACTTCTAAAATTTCTTTTTTAGGGCCTAAAACTTTTTTACCTTCTAGGACAGCAGTGACTTGATCGAGGGTAAGAGTGTTTCCTTCAATCTCTAGAGTCGCCTGAATCGTTTTGATTTTATTTTGCTTTCTAAGTTTTGGTTCAGGGGTTTTCAAGAAAGAACTTTCAATATTTCCAAGCGAATTAGATATTGAAGAGGTGAGTTTGAGAATTTTAGTTGTAATTTTGTACGGAGGATTCATACTCTGATAGTACCATATGATACTATCAGAAGGAAATGACTAAGTAGTCTTAAAGAAGAAAATCACATAAAAAGAGTGTCATCTAAGGCGTCGCATCCAATCGTAGCAACCTCTCGCCCCGACAGAATTCATGAACAAAATCCAACATTTACAAACGCCCGATATTGACCTCCCTCTCTCTACGAGTATTCGAGATGGAGGTCAATATAGTGCTAATAAATGTAATGGATATGAATTAAGTCGGGGCGAGAAGTAAATAATAATAATTAGTAAAGAAGAATTAATGAAAGTAGAAGGGATAAAAAAGTATTAAAGAGAAAGAAAAAATAATGGCGATGAGAAATAAAAAAAAGAGAGGACCTAGAGTAATAAAGTGAAGAGGCTTCAATGAATAGAAGATTTAGAGATATATAGTCAGGAGATTCAAAACAATTGTTTAATTCGATAACCAATAAAGTAGTTTTTAGAATGACTGACCCTGGCTTAATAGAATTTTGTTCTAGAATAGTTGCGACAATGTTGATTAGAGAGTGTACCGAATAGATGAAAGACTGTCTTTTTTAGAAATAATCCGACAAGAATGAGTCTTCTAAAGAGACTGAAGAGTTTATAGTTCATCGGAGAGATATTAGAAATCTTGATACTGGGAAGGGATACTTCTTATAGTAGAGTCCTTATGCGATTTTTTAGAGTTGATTTTTATTGTCCTAGAAGGGAAGAGTTTAAAGTATTGAATTGTGCTAATTGTTTTGTTTCTGAAGAAGATAATATTTATCGTTGGGAAGATATGAGTCATGAATTCTCTGATGAAATTTCGAATTACGAACTAACCGTCAATGAGAATATTTTTTCAATAAAAGACAGAATCTTTTAGCTTTTGAATGAAATATTTCTATGACTGGCATAATTAAGAGTCAGTTGTAGAAGTATATTCATATGTTAAGAAAAATTAATATATGAGATATATCCAATTATAATAGTCCTTTTCGAAGAATCTATAAGGCACCACTTCATTCTTTTATAAATATATCCGATTCGTTCAGTATAATAAAGAAAATCATTTTATTAGGAGATATCAATGAAAAATATTGTACTGATCTTTACATTTTTACTGTTTGGTTCATCATTTGCTACAGGTAAGAAAAACCACAAAGACAAGAAACCGATCGCAAAGTTAAAAGTTTCACAAAAGAAATGCGAGAGTCCATGTACTGTAACTTTGGATGGATCGAAATCAAAAGCTGCAAAAGATAAAACGATTGCAAAGTACATTTTTGATCTTGGAAACGGAGAGACAATTGAATCAACAACACCTTCAATTGAATTTACTTATATCAATTTCAAAGAAGAGACTGATAAGGAGAAAAGAAAAAAACGTCTTAAGAAATACAAGAAGTGGAAAAAATATATAAAATATTGCAAAAGGCGTTTTAAGAATTTTGATAAGTTTAAGATCAAGCTCCAAGTTGTTCAATCAGATGACAAAACAAGTAAGAGTAAAAAGAAGTTATTATTTGTAAAACCTTCGGATTCAATGCCTGTAATTGATGGAGATGATATTATTCCGCCGATGCCAAACAAAGAAGAAAATGATTCAACTCTATTGGGTGTCGATAGTGATGGTGATGGAGTGAGGGATGACGTTGAGCTCTGGATTAATAGAGATGTCGATCAAAGTCCAGAAGTAAGAAAAGCCTTTAAACAAATGAGTAAAGGATTTCAACTCGCTCTAAGTGAAGCTGACGACAAAGTAAAGTCTATTAATAACTCGAATAAAATTGGTGAGGCTCTGACTTGTGCAGCAGAACGTGGGGGAAAAGAGGATCAAGACTTTAACCGATTTGATCGATTAGAGAAAAATCATCGTTCATTACTAATGAATACCAAGGAAAGAATATTAGCAAATATTAGATATAATAATCAACTAGTAGGAAAAGGAGCCCCACCAAGAGTACTGGAAATTGAAAATCAGGGAAGGTCATTGATAGAACTTTGTGAATAGATATTAAATAAACAGGAGCCATATATATGAAGAACGTTAGCTATATACTATTTTTAATAAGCTTTAATTTATTTGCCGCTGGGATTTCAGTTAGTGAAAGAATTTTAATGGATTCTGTAAATGGAACAAAGCTTTTATATATTAACGGACAAGAGAACGAAGAGATAGATGCTCTTAAGTCTAGAAATAGAATATCATCTCTCATTAAAGTGAATGAAGGCCTGGATGGTTTGATTGATATAAATAGCAAGGTAGAGCTTGATCATGTTTACAACAGAACATTTGGATTAAACGATGGAGCTGGAGCTCTTCCAGACTTTATGGAGTCTTTAGTTTTACTTATTTTAGATTCGAACGAAGATGCTTCTTTGAATGAAGTCTGGCAGGCTGTATACCAAACAATTTATAATCTCATAACGCCAGAGAACTCAACATTTATAAGCCAAGCTGGTGTTATAGACATACTTAAAGATCAAGATGCATTTCAAAGGCTCTATAACTCTACTGGGCAGATTGGTGTCGAGTTACAGAATAGAATTATTGAAACTCTTGCAGAGGATAAAAACTTAATTCTAATATCTCACTCTCAAGGAAACTTGTTCGCAAATGTTTCCTATCAAGACTTAGTTAATGAGGATATTTTCGTCCTGAACGGTGAGAGTATTCGTGACTATGAACATAGAATAGGTAATCTGCAGATTGCAACGCCTGCAAATGCAATTGAAATTAATAAGGCGGAGTATATAACGAATAATAAAGATGCAATCTTGAGAGTACCGTTTAGTCTTCCTGGAAATTTCAACTTAATAACACCCCAGTTGCCAGATCCTAGAGGAGGGGCAGATGCTGAAGAGAATCACGGTTTCAATACTACATATCTATCTGGCTTGAATGAAGGTAATTTAATTCAATTAAGAGACGAACTTTTTCAAAAGTTAATTGATGCTTCATCAGAACTTGGAGAAGAGCTTGTTCTTTGTGAACATGGAATCATAAATTCCTTTGGTGATTTTCTTTCTGATAACTCGAACTCGTGCCTGGTATTTGACTCCGCCGAGTTTGGGACAGCCGGTGTCCTAAGGGCTTCAGCAAATAATTGTCCTTTTAGACCTATAGATGGATTTTCAACGACATTAGAGATGTTTAATATCTCTGGAAATGGTTCTTCGGTTTCAAGCTCTGGGTCAGACTTTGAAAGTAATATATCTGTTCAAGTAAATAACTCAGTTCCAAATGATGGCCGATTTGTCTTCTTTAACTACACGTTCGATATTTTCAGAGAAAATATAGATTTCTCAATTATTAACCTTTATCAGGAAGAAGGTGCTCTGCGCTGCATAGCGCAGCAGGAATAATTTCTCTTGGATAGAAAAAATTTAAAGCGTTTATATATATCAAAAATTAGTTTAGTGTCTTTGTAGATTATAAACTTTAGTACCTTCGATGTACTACCGATGTACTACATCATCCAGAAACACACCGAAATAGACCGAAACAGGCAGAGTCAAAAAAGGGATAACCTTATGTTATTATTAGTTTTTCTGAATAATATTGATGACTTACAAAAGCATTCATCTCGCTCATAACCCGAACGTCGTTGGTTCGAATCCAGCTCCCGCAACCAATTTTTCAAATACTTACAAGATACCGATCAAATGATTGGTTTTTTTGTGCCTAAAATCTACAAATCTATCTATTTTTTCATTCTTTTAATCACTACATGTTGCGACCATGAAATTTCTCTTTATGACAATTTTTAGCCTTAACGCACTCTGTGCAACAATTTTCTTTGATAGTACAACTCAGCATTGGATTTTATTTAATGCTTTAGTAGACTTTGATAGTAGTGATGAGACTGTATGAGCTTGTTCTCTCTGCTTAATGGTTTTGAAGTTGGAGTGAGACCAAGTTGTTGGTTTTTGCCACGTGTTTACTAGAAGAACGATCGAAGTATTAAAACTTAATAGATCATTTTAATTTCTGCTATAAAAGTATAATAAGAAATCAGATATTTATAAGGAATATATAATTAATAACGAGTCTTTAAAAAACAATGTTAACGTCATGATTTTAAAAACTTAGCCGATAAGTTAAGAAATTCTAAATAGGGATATCTAATGTTTATTGGCAGGTTTATTTTACTCACTTCTTTATTATCTTTATCGACAATAAATTCTACTTTTGGGGAAGAACTACTTTGTGTTGGTGCAGATATTCAAAAAGATAATCAGCTTGAGAAATTCAGTGAAGAGTGCTGTAAGGTTGCAAAAAAAACCGTTGCAGGTGAAGACCTTTTAAACTCTAAACCATTCAATAAGGAATTTGACCTAGTTCTAAACCAAAGAGTAAAAGAGATTAATGATCAAATAGAATATTTAGAATTAGATTCAAATAACAGTAATGGTGAGTACTCTAAATCGATTGAGAGGTTGAGAAAATATAAAAATAAATTAATATCTCAAAAAGAAGTTATGCGAAGAGAAATTGCTGCTGGCTGTGCGGGAACAAAAGGCAGAAGGTTTGGAATTAATATAGGGATGAGTAAAGATCTAGTTAACCAGTATAAAAATATAAGTTATTTTGATAGAGCTCCAGATACGACAGTAAATAACATTTATGCCTCGTTGAAGAATGAATATCTCCCTTTAGACTTTAAAAATGCTCCCGAGGAAAAGTTACAAGGCTTTTTGAATCAAGCAGCAAAAACGAGTTTGGCTTCTAGAATAGAACAATACAAAGAAGCCGTGAGTAAAACTATCGCTAAAATGGGAACATTTGCCTCAAGTGAAGAAGCTCAGTCTGTAGTAGATCAAATAGAGAGTCGAGCAGACTTTGGAATGTGCGCTATCAATGAAAATGTCGTTGATAAAAAAGCAATAGTTCCAATTGCACCCGTTGAGGTTTCTAGTTTTTTTGGAGCAAAAAAATTCTTTGATGATAACTCCGCAAAGCTTTCTAGTAAGGCTCGAAGTCAACTTACCAATAGCCTAGGAGATTCAAAAATGAACTCAACTCCTATGACAGTAAAAATATATACCTGCTCAAGTATGTATAAAAACTGTTCTCAATCTAATGAGGGAGAATGTTTGGGACTGTCAATGATGCGAAAGTATACAGATGAGAGTTTGATTAAGTCATCTAAAACTCCGCAAGCCCTAAAAGATGTTTTAAAAGATAAAGACTATATAAAAAGAAAAAATGAAATGGAAGAATCTGATCTCTATCAGGACCCTAAAGAGCAAAGGCTATGGCTAGCGCTTAGTATGATGAGAGCACAAAGCGTAAAAAATGAAATCCAATCACAGCTAGGTGAAAAATCTAAGATTAAGTTTGAACTTATTCCAACTGGTCACCCCGATGATCCATTTAACAATTCTAAAGTTGATAAGGCTTTAAGCGGAACCTGTGGACCATTACCAAAAACAGGCACCGACAGCTATTATGGAAATGATGATGATAAATGTGAAGCGAAGTCGTTCCTTATTGAAAAAATGGAAAGGCGAGATAAGGCGTTTAGGCTTTCTGGTAAGTACGATAGTCTCTACTCAACACTTGCAAAAGATGAGGCTCCAAGCACACTTCACCGATATGTAAAAGTTGAATTTGTTGTTTCAGGAGCAAAAACTCAGCCCTCAGAGAATCAAGTTGAAGAGAAAACCAACAGCTATTCAGTTATTTGTGCGAGATTGTCAAACTCATGTGAGCAGTGGAAAAAAGACTTTAGGCTCCCTCACTTTTCACTTCCATTAATCCGCATGGGTAGTGGGAGAGGTAATTGGGGGGGAACAGGTTGTTACTTTAAATAGTCGTTAATTAAAGCAGCTAAGATTTGCTACGAGCTGATTTTCACCAGTGAAGTCTTTTCCAAGCAGTTGGCCTTTCTTGTTTTGTGAGTTCGCAATAATTCTAAATTCTGTACCATTTCCACTTTTTTTAAATTTAAAATCTTTATTAAATCCAAAGTTTTCTTGAGGTTTTATTGAATCACCTCTGTCGGTAGAAAAGCTATCCTTTCCTATAAAAATATGTAAGCCGCCAAAACGATCTTGTTCGATGAGAACTTTATTATTTATCTTTGAGTCTAAATCTTTTTTAAAGAATGTTGGATCAAAGAGGTCCACAACACGACAGGAAATTTTAGTCTGTGCATAAGCGGTGGTACAAAGAATTAGTGCCAGTAAGAGTATTTTCATAACTCTTCGTAACCTAAAATGGCTATAAATCCTATAGGAGTGAAGATTTTTCTTGGGAACCCAGCCATCGAAGAAACTTTTAATCGTCTATAAATTAAACAGTGAGCTGGGAGTTAACAAAAACTGGAATAGTAAGTTGCTGATTTTATTGAATTTAAGTGGCATCAAACTTGTAACTAACATCCCTAACAAAGGATATTTTATGAAGTTTATTCTACTACTATTACCTCTATTAGCTTTCTCTAAGTCTAAGAACTTTGATTTGAGGCAGTTAGGAGATGACCTCAACATCAAAGTCTCAGAGGAAGGAAAATGTCTCTTTACTCGTAATCAAGTAAACAATGTTCAACTACATAATAGATTTAACACTCCTTTAAAAGACAATGTTCTAGCTTTAAGAAATGAGCCACTTGAGCCATATTGGAATTGCATTTTTATTCAAAGAAACTTTCGAAGAGATAGTGTTGGATATTTTATTACTAAAAACGAACTAGACAGATCATTAGAAGAAAAATCAGGATCAACTGTTAGAGTCAGTGGAAAAATCCGCTATGTTGGTATTATCAAGAAAAAATATCGATATGATCTTACTCATGTAAATGGCGTAACGACTGCTACTGTTAAAGTTTACTTTAATATGGATAAGATGCCTGAAGGCTCAAACTTTGCAGATGCTTATAAAATAATTGATGAAAAAATTGAAGAAGCACAACATATTTGGAATAAGATGGCGCCTAATAATTACAGATTTAAATTTGAAAGGGTTGCAAATGAAAGAGATGCTTTCTTTAGTCCAAAACTATTAGAAAAAGATACTAGTGGTCCTTACGACTCTCGTTGGAGTTTGCAGTGGAGTGAAAGAATTGTTGCTCACGAATTTGGACATATGTTGGGACTTGATGATGAGTACGATCAAATCACAAATCAACTTGTCGATGTAAATAGAACTCTTATAAGTGGAGCCAACAGAGAGCACCTTCATGACTTTTCAGATAAGTATAATTTTGGAAATATTAAGGCCATGAGATGCGATATGACCTCGATGATGTGTAGTCATTATAGAGGTAAGTTCAATGCTTGGCATTTTTATACTATTTTTAAACGCTTCTTTCAATAATACTCATCAAGTTCGGTGTCTAAATGTCACCGAATTTCCCAAATACCTGCTAATTTAAATCAATTACTTACTCCGGTTTACAAGAAGAACTCCTGTGCGATAGAAGTTTACTACCAACTCATCTCACAAAAGGATATTCGGATGACTAAAAGAGCGACTAGTAAATGGTTGAGTACTTATTTTATTTTCATTTTTTCAATTTCTGCATATGCAAATCTTCCGGATGAAGTAAATTATGAGCCGTACCATAGTGTTTATATAAGCTTGAGAAATGATAGAGACTATACAAGTGATTCACTTGATAACTCTAGGGCACAACTTGAAAGCGTACTCAATTCAATCTCAGAGAAAGAAAGTTATATCAACTTACTTAATTCTCAAATTTCTGAATATCAAAATGAAATAAGTGATTTAAACTATGAGCTTCCAGGAAGACAAACTAATCTCAGACAAACTCAAAGTGATCTTAGAGATGTTAACTCAGTACTAAATGATTTCTATAATAGAGAGCAGAAAATAAGCGCTAATATAGACCGTCATAGACAATCTCTACGTCCATTTCAAAATGATCTAAAAGATAAGCAATTAAAACTTAGAAATGTTCAAACAAAACTTCAAAATACTGTTAATTCGATTAAACAAAAAAGAGTTCTTGTCGCGTCTCAAAAAAGTAAAATTGAAACTAACAACGTTGAAATTCAAAGAATTGATGAGATCATAAAAAGACTTCAAGCTTCTAAAGGTGCTCTTCAATCAAAAATACAAACTCTTAATGCTGAGATTGCGAGACTCACGATTAATATTGATTCTCTTCAACAAAAAATTGATGAAATGACTGCCAATCATAAAACGGCAAAAATGAATTTACAAAAAGCACAAGCAAAACTTAAGGAGTTAATATCCGCAAGTGCTGATCTTGAAAAAATTAAAGCTCAAAGAGAAATTGTTCAAGTGAAAAGAGAGCAGGTACAAACAATTGGTGAAAGAATTAGAGCGGGAGTGCCACAGCTTGAATCTAAGAAAGTTACAAAAAAGAATAAATCAGTTGAACTTAATGATGCCAAAGGTGACCTTGCTGCAATACCAACAAAAATTACAGCTCAAAAAAATAAGTCAGATCAGTTAACGGCAGAAATAAAAAGTTTAAGAAGTTCAATCCAAACTAACAAGACTCAAGTTGCTAGCCTTGTTGCTGAGAAAGATAGGCTGCTTTCTAGAAAAACTGTACTCGAGAGAAATGTTCAAAGTATTTCATCGGAAATCTCATCTGTGAAAGTTAAAATCGATGAGCTAACAGGTAGACTGCAAAATGTTAGAAGAAAAATTTCTGATAACGAGACAAACAGGTCTAATTTAGAAAGAGGTGAATCAAACTTAATTACCAGAATCAATCAGATTATTGATAGACTCCCACAATTAGACAGATCAATCTCTTATAATATCTCTGAGATCTCAACTGCTCAATCCGCAATCAGATCTCTTATCCAAGATGAGAATCAAACTAGAAATCAAATTGCGTCACTCGAAAATGAGTTATCACAACTAGAAAGTCAAACAGATGAAGCCTATGCACAGTATGACAAGCGCTATCAATTATATAACCAGTATGAGGATGAAGCCCAATCTATTGGAGAAAACCAAACGGGAGTTGCATCAAGCATAGGCCAAACTGGTGGAGAGGATCTAGCAGATATTTTATCTGAGAGTATTTCAACAACAGTTGCCAATGACTACGGACAGGTAGAGGCGGCGCTCATAGGAACAGTTAGAGGTGAAATTAAAGGATACCACGCCGGATATGCCGTTGGTTTTGCAGATAGTTCTTCTGTTGGAGAAGCTACGACTCAAGCAACTGCAGACGGTGTTCAAGCTGCAATAGACTTTGCTCAAAATAATTATGCACCGGCATTTTTTGAAGAGTTTATGTTGGCCAAAATCTCAAGCAGTTCTTTCAATAAATCAAAGTCACTAGTTGAAGTAGGATCAATCTATTTGGACTCTTATGATAAAGTAAAACGATTTATTACAAATCTTTCAAACCAAGAAATTGCTGAATCAAGAAACTTAAAAACTTCTCTCGATACAAAAATTGAAAGACTACTAGCAGATGAGCAAAGAGTAGAGAGTTTACTTTCAAAAATGACAAAACCAGCTGTAGCTTATGTTGCACCTACAAGCATTCCATATCAGACAATCGATTGTGGAGCTGTCTACAAGGGACTTGAGCACTTTAAGAGCATCTGTAAAGATAGTTATAAAGCAAGCTTCAAAAGCATCTATCTTTCAAATGTATACGATACATTTGTATCTCTATACTCAAACCTTTTTATCTCAAAGTTTGACTCTAAAGAGAGTCAGGTTAGAGAAGCTAATTACCAAACAAGTTTCACTGTTAGTGAGAGCATGGCTTTTGCTGAGGCAAAAGTTGTTGGTAAGCAAGACATATACGATAATACTTACTCAAGTGTTTATACTGAATCATACAATACTGAATTGCCTAAAGCGCAGACAAGAAGTAAAGCTCAAGCAAAAGTGGATGTTGACTCTTGGATTCAGACAAACTCAATTGTTACTGTTAAGTCGTCAGCTTTCAACTCTCAAAATCTAAAAGGTGGAGATTCAGGGATAGTATATCTTGATCTGAAAAACATCTCTCCAAACGCATCATATAGCGCCGCCATGGTAGATATCAAGAGAAGCGAAAACATTGAATTTGGTCAGGCACAGTATGTATTTACAAAAATAAATGGTATGGAAGTTAAGAGATATGAAATTCCATTTACAGTAAAAGCGACTGCGGCTTCGGGACAAAATATTACTCTTAATGCTGATGTAAATCTTCCTGGGGATAAGTATAAGTCTGCAAGAATTGAAAAGGTTCAAATCTCTCAACCATTGATGCTTAACCCTAAGGAGAGTTCTCAAAATAGATACGATGCTACACCAAAGGTTAAGGGAGTATTCAGATACAATATCCACTCTTTCCAAGTAAGTATTTCTCCAGCTGTAGAAAGTCTAGCTGATGGGTATGAGGTCTCTTTTATCCCTAAGGGAGCCAACGCCAATACAGTCAATATGAAAAATTCTGTGGTCAAAACAAAAGTACTTAGAAAGGGCGAGGTTCAAAATGTGAGCTTGAGTTACGTTTTCTACAAGAGTGCTAAAAACAGAGATGTTAAGTTTGACCTACTTATAAAATACAAAGGACTTGTCTTAAAGAGTGAAGAAATTACTTTAAGACCAAGATAACTTATATAGTCTAAAAAGGATTATAAGCCCTCATATGAGGGCTTTTTTTTTATCTAAAGCCGTGTATGATAATCAAATGAAATTATCTCTTCTTTTACTTCTTCTTAGTAGTTGTCTTTATGCAAAGACAGGTCGTATCTATTCACTGGGAATTGGTCTGAATTCAGTGTCTTCTAGTAGTAAGTCTATCGACGAAGTTGAAAATGGATCTTTTATTCGCCTCTCGCATGAAGGTCTGATTTTTAAGAAACTTCTGTATGTCGTTGGGGCAGGGTTTTATAAAAACGATTTGAAAGTTAATTATGAGTATGAGGGCAATAGCTCAACAACTGCAATTGATAAATTTGATGCTAGCTCAAGTAGTATTGAAGGCCGACTGGGCCTGAAATATAATATGATGCCATGGCTCTACTTTGGTATTGGAGCCGTTGTTGGTGACTACAGATTAGAGTTTGAGCGCGATGATTTTGTAAAAGAGTCAAGTGATACAGAAAATTTTGTTAAATCTGAAAGTAAAAACTACTTTGGAGATTATAGTGAGCTTGGCTTCATGCATGTTTATAAGAATCTTGGATTTAGAGCTGGAGTAGAGTTTGCGAGAATCTCCCTTCAAGAAGAGTTAGACACTTTAGGAGATTCAAGCCCTCAATTTAGCTCTTCAAAGATTTACGTTGAGATTCTTTGGAAAAACTAATAGTCTTCTACTTATGAAAACTCGCTACCTTGTCATCATTCTTATTCTTTGTACTACCGTCTTCACTTACTTTACAGTTCAAAAGATGAAGGCGAATGCAAAAAGAGATTATAAAGTTCTTCTATGGGATAAATATGAGATTTGCTTTCTAGTAGGTCCTGAATACACAATTACTAAGACTGAAAACTCTTTTAAGTATACTGCTGGTAAAAACACCGGAGAATTTACTATTCATAGTAGAGAGATCGATGAAACTAAGAAAAAAACATCTTTTGGCGACTTTGAGGGAGCTTATTCTAAAGAGGTAGATTTTCGAAACTTTGAGTATAAAATCGTTCCCGGAATTATACTTTTAGATAAGTTCGACTTCGCAGAAAAAAAATACGCTAATCTTCTCCCAGTTAGGGCCAATTGTTCTAAATACTTAGATAGGTTTCCAGTTCTAGATAATCTGTAATCTTTACATTCTCAACCATGTCTTCTTTGCGGTGTGTTATATCTCTTGATTCATAAGGAGATTTTATGCGTGCTTTAATACTCGTTTTGTTGGGGCTTACTATTTCAACAGGTGCTTTTTCTCAAGAAAAAGAAATCCCTGTTTGTTCTATTTTTTATGCGAAATCAGTAAAAGCAAAACTTCTTCCTAGTAATACTTTAGATAAATATAAGCATTGTGCTGTCTCTTGCATGCTTGCTCTAAGATGTGGTGCACTTGATTCCGCCAATATTGGAATTCTAAAAGAGATTTGGGACCTTTTCACTCCCGGAAATGCGGAAATAGATGACCTTAAAGCTGACCTTATTGGCATTAGATTCAAAACTACAAAAATGGCAACAACAGATAAAGAATGTAACAACAGATGTGATGAATATAACTGGAATGATCTTTAACCCCTTTGGAGGATATTATGAAAAAATTATTAACTATTGCTATGGCAGCACTATCTGTAGGAGCTTTTGCAAATACAGTTTATCTAGACAGTGACTCAGTTGACCTTGGTTCAAACCAAGCAACTTTAGAGAAAACATCTCAAACTCCAACAAGTGTAAACCTTGTTGTAACAGTTCCAACTCAAATCGAGAGATGTGATGACGCTGATATGAGAGTTGAAAGAAGAACAATTACTAGCGGTGCTCGTTGTGGATATGACACAGTAAGAACATTCTGTGGTGGTGGATATGGAAGAGTTGGTTACCCAACTGGTCCAAGATATAACCCGAGAAGAACTAGAGTTGGCGGAAGACGTGGCGGAAGAGTTAGTGGAGGAATCATCATCTCTGCTGGAACAAGGTACAACCCAATAATGGATAATATGTGCACAACGACAGTTGCAAGAACTTGTACTGTAAGTGAGAGATACTGTTCAAATCCACAGTACGTTACTGTCGATAAGATTAAAAACTTTAACCTTCAATTTGATAAGTTTAACAAGAATGCTTCTATTGCATTCTCACTAGACCAAAATAATAACCTTGAGTTAGATGTTCTAAACATCAACGAGAGTTGTGTGAAGAAGACAATTTACGGAAATGACGGTGTAACAACTGGTGCGAAGTTAAAATTAAAAAGAAGATGTAGATAATATTTTTTGATATTTGATCGGCCAGGAGAAATCCTGGCTTTTTTTTTGCCCGCTTTTGTGGCATTCTGTTTAGTATTGGAGTTGATATGAAAACAGTACTTACAGGAATTAAACCAACAGGGATGGCCCATCTTGGGAATATGCTCGGAGCTATTAAACCGGCTATCGAAATGTCCAACTCATCTCAGGATTCTCAATCAATATTTTTCATTGCCGACTATCATGCTCTAACCGCAGTTCGTGATCCTAAAAAATTCAAACAAGACGTATACGGTATTGCAGCAACTTGGATTGCTCTAGGACTTGATACCGATAAAGCCATTTTCTACAAACAATCAGATGTCCCAGAAATCTTTGAATTACAATGGCTCCTTAGTTGTATGACTCCAAAAGGTGATATGAATAGAGCTCACTCTTATAAAGATCAAGTTCAAAAAAATCTTGATGCCGGACGCGATCCAGATCAAGGAGTAAATATGGGTCTGTTCTCATACCCAATCCTAATGGCCGCAGATATATTACTCTATGACACCGACCTTGTGCCGGTTGGAAAAGATCAAGTTCAGCATATAGAAATAGCCAGATCTATTGCCTGCAGAATTAATGAATACTACGGCGAAGAAACTCTCAAAGAGCCAAAGGAAGTATTACAAGAGTCTGGAGCATCTTATGTGGTAGGTCTCGACGGAAGAAAAATGAGTAAGTCTTATGACAATACAATTGGTATTTGGGAAAGTGAAAAAAGACTTAAAAAGTTAATCAATAAAATTAAAACGGACTCCTCAGATCCTGAAGCTCCTAAAGATCCCGATAACTCTGCGATCATGGATCTGTACAAACTTTTTGCAAGTCCCGTGGAGATTGAAAATGAAATTCAAGAATACAAAAGTGGTATTGGTTGGGGCTACGCTAAAGCCCATCTTTTTGATCAAGTAAATGACTATCTTAAAGAACCTAGAAATAAATATGAAGAACTAATGCAAAACACTCAGGTTCTTGATGAAGTCTTGGATCGTGGAGCCGCAAAGGCCAGAGCTATTGCCCAAGAAACGATAAAAAGAGTTCGAAAAAGAATGACTGACTTCTAAATATAATGTTTTAAAAAACCGATACTTAAGTGTGAGATTATTTGTTGGTATTATATTTATTTTAAGCGTTTCATGTACGTCACTTTCTAGAAAGGTGGCAACCGTTTCTCCAACTTTTATTCATCATAAAACATGTCCAAAAATCTATGGACTTAGAGGCGAGTGTTATTCGTTAGATGCAAAAGTAACCGTTTCCAGTAGATCAACGAAACTAAAAACTTTTAACTTTCCTCTTCCAAGGCTTGATTCTCCATTCTATGAAGATGTTCCTTATTATATAAAAATTAACTCTGATCAAATCAAATGCGAATACTCATCATCTATTACAAAAATGAGTCAGGGACAATTTAGAGTAAAGCTGAAAACAGATAATGAAAATTTGAACTGCTCCTTAGAAAGTCAGAAAACACAAATGGAGTTTAGTTATATCATTCCAGTTTTTACTCCCTTCCCTGTGAAAGAAGCTGAATGGATGAGAGGTTTTTTCCCTGACATTGTATCTCAAACAGAATTAAAGCTTTCTCAAATTTATGATAAATGGTTTGAAGCCAAAAGAAGTCTTGGTGATCAGTTTCAAGTTCTAGATGGAATTACTTATAGAGGTCGAGAGCTTCTTTTAAAGTATTTTGACGACATAACATATAACGTCATCAGCCCTAGAAAATATGATTTTCAATTTGAACGAGTACTCGTTCATGGTGACTTACTAGTTGTAAAAGATGTTAAAGGTTATATCTTTCACCCTAAGCTTGGACGAGCTGATCACGGCGGATACAGTACAGAAGATTATCTCGCGGACGGAAGTGCAGGTAAGAGGTTTCTTGAGAAGACGAGGATCAAGCCATTTGAGTTTTTTTGTATTCAAAACGGTAAGGTCTTTGATTTCAGAATTAAAAACAAAATAGTATTTGATTCACCAGGAACAGTAAGCTGCGGAGTTAATTCTAAAAAGAACTTTTTCCTCCCGCTTATTAAACCCAAAGGACAGGTAGAGTTTTACGTTCAGCATATGAATGTTAAAAAAAGTATTAAACTTGTACCAAGTCATATTGAAAATGCTTCTACTAAAATAAAAAACCAAATTGAAAAGATGAATGAATCAAATAAGTCATCATTTAAATCTTGGATTTACAGAGGGATTTCAAAAAAAGAAACTGAAGTTCAATCTGAACTTCAAATCGATTCGATGTTCAGCCCTGTTGTAGAACTTAACGGCCAACTTTGGGTCAGAGGAAAGCTGGAAGTGTGTGGCATATTAAGAAAGAGCCCTGATTTAGCGGACACCAGAGCTTTAGTTGAAATTAACACCGCTCGAGCACACTATGGAGATACTTCAGTGGAGATATCCTTACCTCACTCTTCTACTGTGAAATCACAACTGACTTTTGAGCAAGGAAAGTTTCTTTGCTTTCCAATTGACGCGGAGTCTTTGTTAAAAGAGAGCTATTTACGAGCAGTTCTTTTTTACGAACCTTAAAAAAACTTGTATTCTATTTAAAAGGATTAACGATGAGAAAAATAAATATTTCACCAGAAGAACAATTAGCCGAACTTGAAAGAGGAACTGCTGATATTGTTCCTAGAGAAGAATTATTAGCTAAGCTAAAAAAGTCATATGATACAGACACTCCACTTATTATAAAATTTGGAGCAGATCCATCTAGACCAGACATTCACTTAGGCCACAGTGTTGTGATTCAAAAGCTTAAACTTCTTCAGGATTTTGGTCATGATATTTACTTCTTGATTGGCGACTTTACTGCCAGAATCGGAGATCCAACAGGTAAGAGTAAGACTCGCCCTATTTTGACAGACAAAGAAGTAATGGAAAATGCCAAAACTTACTCTCAACAAATTGGTAAAATTCTTGATATAGAGAGAACTAAAATTGTCTTTAATAATGACTGGCTCAGTAAGCTCACTCCAATTGATATGATTGGACTGATGGCCAAAGTCACAGTGAGTTCGATGCTGGAGCGCGATGATTTCAGTAAAAGATATAAAAATCAAGATGCTATATATATGCACGAATTCGTCTACCCTGTAATGCAAGGGTATGACTCTGTTGCTATAAAGTCAGACCTTGAACTTGGAGGTACCGATCAGACATTCAACTTAATGGTTGGAAGACATCTTCAAAAAGCTCACGATCAGTCACCGCAATGTATTTTGACGATGCCAATCCTTGAAGGGACTGATGGTGTTAATAAAATGAGTAAATCCCTTGATAACTATATTTCTCTTGAAGATAGTGCGACTGATATGTTTGGAAAGATGCTATCAATCTCTGATGAGCTTATGGTGAGATATTATAATCTTCTTTCAAGAAGAAAAGCCTCTGAAGTTGAAGAAATCATTACAGGTTTAAAAGATGGTTCAAGACACCCAATGATTTGCAAAAAAGAATTGGCCGTTGAAATCGTAAACTACTACCATCCTGAAGGAGCTGGTGAAGCAGAGAGAAAAAAATTCGAAGAACGTTTTTCTAAAAATAAAATTCCAGATGACATTGAAATAAGAGAAGCTCCCGCTGGTAATTTAGACTTATTAGCATTTATGACTGAGCTTGAATGGATTAAATCCAACGGTGAAGGAAGAAGACTCTTTAAACAAAATGCAATAAAAATAAACTTTAAGCCTTACACCGAAATTGAATTAGAAATTAAGTCTGGTGAAGAATATATTCTTAAAGCTGGTAAGCTTCGTCTCGTTAAAATTGTGGGCGCTTAGTGATATTCATTTATGGATTTTTAGCAGGCTCTATAATAACCTTTATAATAGGCTTCGTTGTTTTTAAGACTTTAAAAATGGGTCTGTATACTTCAACTAAAAGCACATTAAATGAAACCTTAAACCCATTTAAAGATGAAATTTTAGACTATAAAAAATCTCTTGATCTAACTCGTGAAAAAAATATTGAAAATACTGCTACTCTTAGGGCCGAAATCAATAGCATGATGCTCATGTCTAAAAGAATGGAAAAAGAGACAAGCGACTTAACTAATGCACTTAAAGGCGATGTGAAGTCTCAAGGTAACTGGGGCGAACTCATACTTGAGAGAAGCATAGAAATCTCGGGTCTGACTCTTGGACGAGAATTCTCTTTGCAAGGCAAGGGAATGAATCTCAAGTCCGACGAAGGAGACTTATATAAGCCTGATGCAATTATTCATTTACCTGATAATTTTCACATCATTATCGACTCAAAGGTAAGTCTTAAATCACTATATCAAGAAGACTATAAAGAATTAAAAAGATCTTTAACTAAACATATTGATGAATTGAGCAATAAGGCTTATCAAAAACTTCCCGACCTTAATTCTCCGGACTACGTTATTATGTTCATCCCCCTAGAATCAATCATGCCAATAATGTTTACTGAATTCCCAGATATTATAGATTATGCCGCAAGAAAAAATATTACTCTTGCGACTCCAATTACACTTATGCCTATTTTAAAAACAGTGAGCTCTTTATGGAGAGTAGATAATCAAAATAAAAATGGAGTTGAAATCGCAAAAAAAGCGGGACAACTCTATGACAAATTTGTCAGTTTATATGAGGGGCTTGTTGATACCAACACGGCCATTGATAAGCTTCAAAAATCACATCAAGAATCATTAAAGCGCCTAAATGATGGCCGTGGAAATATAATTGGAAAAGTGGAAGAGCTCAAAGAATTGGGGGCCAAGTCTTCCAAGTCTATTAATAATTAGAATCTGACTTCAGCCCTTTACAAATTTCTATTCCAGAACTCGCACCAATTCTGCTTGCACCTGCTTCAATCATCGCCATAGCTGTTTCCTGATCTCTAACTCCGCCTGAAGCCTTAACCATTATTCCTACACCGACTGTTTTTTTCATAAGCTTTACATGTTCAACTGTTGCACCTCCACTTGAAAATCCTGTAGATGTTTTTACAAAGTCGACCTTGGCTTTTTTTGCAAGCTCACAAACCTTAACTATTTGGTCATTTGATAAGAGACAAGTCTCAATGATAACTTTAAGAATCTTAGAATGTTTATGACAAAGCTCACTGAGAGCATTTATATCTTCATAAACATAATCAAAGTCTTCATCTTTTAAGGCTCCAATGTTTATAACCATGTCAATCTCATCTGCTCCCTCAATAAGAGCATCATTGGCCTCTTTAATTTTAGTTGCAGTAGGACTTGCTCCGAGAGGAAAACCAACAACTGTGCACACCAGAGGATCTTTATCTTTTAGGAGCTTTACTGCTAAAGGTACATAATAAGCATTAATACAGACGGCTTTGAAGTTGTACTCAATGGCTTCGCGACATATCTTTTCAATATCTGATGTCACGGCATCTGGTTTTAAAACTGTGTGGTCGATGTATTTATTGATTTCCATCTCTATGTCCTTATTTTGTTATTAATATTTTGATTTGAAAAATTGTACACGTATTTTGACACTGTCCAAAGTTTAAACACTTCTTTGTTCTTAAGTATCTATTATTTAGTCATATCACTTTGGCACGGTACTTGAATGTATATTGGTACTAAAGTTTAATTTTACAAAGAGAGAGAGGTCTTTATGAAAATTTTAAAAACTATGCCAGTACTACTATTGGCAGCATTTATGGCCACGTCATGTGGAAAAGAAAACAGTTCAGGTAGTAATTCCGGATCTACGTCAGTCGCTGGTGTAGGAATTGATGGAATTGTTACAGGTGGTGGAACAGTATTTGGAAACATCGAGGATGTAAGAACTAGATTTAACGCTATTTCTTTTAGTACTGGAGTTAGTCAAAACACTGAGATCCTTCATGTTGGAACTAGATATGCTTCAAACTCTGGAGGTGGTAGTACTACAATCCTTGGGTTTCTAGAAATTGATTGGAACACAAACTCAGGAACTTCTTATAGAGCACTAAGAGTAAATTCATCAACTCAAGACTCAGTTAATGTTACAAAGGCAACTGGTTCAAACTATTATGGGTTCACTTATGACGGTGGTGTTGCTTCTGAATTAAATAGAAGTTCTAAAGACTATAGAGAAATGCTTGGTCTTGATAACGTATGTGCCAATACTCAGGTTACAGAAATAACAATCACAACTCAGATTTCTAATAGTAATAATAACGGTAATCAGGGGCAGCAAGGAACAATCAAAGGTAATGAGATCAAGTGTTTTGGTAATAATGGACAAATGATTAGATACTCGATTGTATCTGATGCAATTCCTGTTGCAGCAAATCCGATCTTTATCCAAACTCAACAAAGTATTGGATACCTCGCTAAGATTGGAAACACGTATATTACTGGAGCTCAGTAAATACCTAATAGAATAACTCAAGCAAATAAGGGTCAGACTCATGTCTGGCCCTTTATTATTTAATTTCATCTCATTTTCGGTTATCCTATATAGAGATTTTACTCAGGAGGACCAAAGTGGCCGTTTATAAAACAGATCAAAGAGACATTTTATTTAACCTTTTAGATGTACTTAAAGTAACAGAGCATGAGAAATACGGCTTTGATGATGCAAGTGTAAAAGAGATTCTAAATGAATTTGATAAGTTTGTTGAAAACGTTATTTATCCAACTAGACAACAATCAGATGAGGAGGGCGTTAAGCTCACTGAAAATGGTGTTGTTGTTCCTGAATGTTTAAAAGATGTTACAAAACAATTTTACGATATGGGATGGTTTGCTCTTGGGCAACCGGAAGATATTGGTGGATCACCAGTTCCTGAAGCCTTGAGCACGGCCTGTTTATCTATTTCCGCAGGAGCAAACTGTGGATGGTCAATGTATCCAGGATTAACTAAAGGTGCACTCAATGTATTGAGACTTGTTGGTGATGAATATGTGAAAAATACCTATATCGCTCCAATCATGGCCGGAACTTGGGGTGGGACGATGTGTCTGACTGAAGCGGGAGCGGGAAGTGATGTTGGAAATCTAAATACAACAGCAAAGCCTATCGACGGTAAAGACGGTTGGTTTAAACTCAAAGGAACTAAGATCTTTATCTCTAGCGGAGAGAGTGATCTTTATGAAAACAATATCCATTTGGTTCTTGCGAGAACTCCTGAGGGACAACCTGGAGCTAAGGGAATTTCTCTATTTGTTGTTCCAAGACATAAAGTGAATGAAGATGGAAGCCTAGGTGACTCGAATGATGTTCGATGTTCTGGAATCGAACACAAAATGGGAATTCATGCGAGTGCTACTTGTGTGATGAACTTTGGAGACAATGATAACTGTGAAGGTTATCTTATTGGTGAAGAGTTTCAAGGTATGGCCAATATGTTTATTATGATGAACGAAGCAAGACTTGATGTTGGTGTTCAAGGTGAATCTCAAGCAAACCTTGTTTATGAGATGACGAAACAATATGTACTAGAGAGAACACAGTTTGGAACTGAGATTATTAATCTTCCAGATGTTAAGCGCATGGTTCTAAAAATGAGAGCTATGAGTAGGGGACTAAGATCACTTACTCTCTACACGTCAAATATGTTTGACCTCGCTCACGATGATAAAAAGTATCACAGCATTATTGGACTCCTCGTTCCTATCTGTAAATCTTTTGGCTCAGATCAAGGATTTAATGTTTCTGTAGATGCTATTCAGTGTCACGGTGGATATGGATATTGTGCAGAATATGGTATTGAACAGTTTGCTCGAGATACTAAAATTGCATCGCTATATGAGGGAACTAACGGTATTCAGGCCATAGACTTCGTTACTAGAAAAATTTTAAAAGATAAAGGGCAAGCTCTTAGAGAAATTACAGAAATAATATTTAAGACTTCAAATAATTTATCTGATGACTTTGCCTTCGAGCGAGGAATCTTCTCTAATGCCTTGGCTGCTGCTCAAGATGCTATGGGATTTATAGCGAAAAAAGCGAAAGCTGGAGAGATGAATATGGTGCTTCAAAACAGCATGGACTTTCTTAATCTATCTGCGCATATCGTTGTTGCTTGGAGACTAATGGAGTCAGCTTGTATTGCTGGGGATAAACTCGAGTCGGCGACTACTCAAGATGAAAAAGATTATCTTGAAAGTAAAATTGTCGACTTTAAAATCTATTGTTCTCAATACCTGGTTCAGTCGGTTTCTCTTGCGAAGTCGATTACTTCTTTTGATGAAGATATGACTAAATTTAAAGTTTAAATAAAATAAATGACTAAGCCCTCTCCACAGCATTGGAGAGGGTTCTTGATAAAACCCATCAGTTTCTTTTTCTAACAACCTTCTTAATATTACTTAAAATCAGTGGTAAGCTAGAGTGTATTTAATTTAAAACTATATTGAGGCATTCTTGAAAAACTTTATAAACGATGCGGCGAAAAAATTTTCGTCCGAAAGTCATGGAAGTTCCGACTTTTGGAAAGAAGAAGTATTTGTTCGCGGTGAAAACGACGAAGTCTTTATTCCCCTAAGTGCAGTGACAAAACTAAATGAAGAAATTAAAACTGTTGAGGATCTACAAGCCGAAGGCTATGTTTACAGTTCTCTTGATTTTCTAAATCTGAAAGGATTTGATGATTGGTATGAGAAACTGTTCAACAAAAAATTAAATTTAAAAAGTCATAAAGCAATTGGCATCGTTCACCTACCAGATACTGAAGATATTTTCAAAGCTGTTGAGATCGTGAGCCAAGTTTATCAAATCATGAAAGACCACAAAGTTCTCGTTAATGGAAAGAATCTTCCAATGCAGCTAGGAGAGTGGTACGCCAAAACAATACTAGGCCTTCGCCAAATAAAATCAAGTTCCCAAAGAGGATTTGATTTTTATTCTAACGAAGGTAAAAAAGTTGAAGTGAAGATTCACTGGCAAGATGTTACTAGTCCCAAAGGCGTTAAGCTTAAGAAGTCTCTGGTAGATATGAGCGACTATACAATTATTATGTATGTAGCAAAAAACTTTATGGTGAGAGACATTTTACTGCTAGATTCAGACTTTGTTATCCGTAAATTTGGCGGTAAAGGTCATACTATTTTTCTCAAAGATACCGATGTTGGAGGATATTTCTTTAGCCGTTCTGATAAGCATTATGAGAAGATTGCAAACAAGAAAGCTCTTCTGCAATTCTCAACTCCAAAGCTCGCAATGAAAATTGATGAAAGGATTGCAAGAAGAGAAGCTGAGAACAAAAAAGCCTAGTAAAGTAAGTACTCAGCAAGTCTCGATTCAATATTTCCATTATAAAGAATTTCTTTTTTAGATGTTCTAAGAGAGATTTTCTTAAGTAGTGGAAGATTTCCAGTAAGGATATATGCCTTATAGTCTTTAAAGTTGTTTTTTAAATTCTCACCAACTTCGTGATAAAGATCCTGAAGATCTTCTTCCTCTCCAAGTCTTTCTCCATAAGGAGGATTGGCAATAAAAATACCGCCGCCTTCATTTGGTTTTGACACTTTAGTAATGTCTGCGCACTCGAGTTGAATAGCATCTAAGAGGTTCGCAATTTTTAGGTTGTAAGTTGCAATTTCAAGTGCACCCTCATCGTCATCAAATCCGTATAGGCCTTCAGGCTTCATTTTTAAGAAGGCTTCATCAATAATTTTATGAGTCTCTTCAATAAGTTTCTCAGTATTCTCTTTAAGGTACGTGTCTTTAGAATAATAGATGTGATCTAGAAATGCCCAAGGAAGTTCGTCACCAAACTCTTTATGATTTTGTAGATGAATGAAACAAGGAGGAAGCTTATATTTGATAATGGCCGCTTCAGCGAGAAAGGTTCCCGATCCACACATTCCATCAACAAGAGTTTGAGATCCATCATATCCCGCAAGCTTAAGTATTCCGTATGCAAGATTTTCTCTAAGAGGAGCTGAGAAAGACTTAACCCTGTAACCACGATTACTTACAGCATTTCCACACATATCGATGAGAATCGTCACATTTTCTTTTTGAGAATGAGGATTGTCATTTGGTTCAACTCTCATTAGAAAGCTCATATCTGGAGAAACTTTATCTACGTATGGCCTCTCTTTAGTATCTTCTCTGAACCTGTCTGCGATAGCATCCTTAAGGAGTTGACCTAAATACATGCTGTTTTCAAATTTACTTCTTTTTGTCCCTTCAGGGGACTTACCTTGAATTGTGTTAATTCTAAAAGTTTGATCAAGATTGAATATACTCTTCCACTTTATTTCTTTTGCATTGTAGTAAATATCTTTTTCAACTTTAATTTCAAAACCATACAGCTTTTTATAAACTCGACTTGCAACTCCACTGAACATGATGACTTTTATCGCAATCTCTGGATAGGATTCAAAGTGTGCTCCACCTTTGGTAAGAACGACTTCTTTGGCGCCTAAGTCTTTAATTTCTTGAGCAAGTATTGCCTCAAGTCCAGTTGGACAAGACGCAAAAAAGGCGTTTTTAAACTTTTCAATGGTACTTTTCATAATGATTCCTTTAGATGTTGTGGGTTTTAACTTTTTGCAGAGCATTTGTCTCTAAATTTATACTTTTTACATCTTTTTAGGCGTTTACGATCATTGTCATTTATGGGTACAGTGTGTGCAATTAAAACATTAATCATTCGACAAAGTGAGGAACAATCATGTCTAAAAACTACAAAGTAAAAGATATCGCCCTAGCAGACTGGGGAAGAAAAGAAATGAGATTAGCTGAATCTGAAATGCCAGGACTAATGGCAATTCGTGAAGAATTTGGAGCGAGCCAGCCACTTAAGGGTGCTAATATCGCTGGTTGTCTTCATATGACAATCCAAACAGCTGTTCTTATTGAGACACTTACAGCTCTTGGCGCAGATGTAACTTGGTCAAGCTGTAACATCTTCTCAACTCAAGATCACGCTGCTGCTGCAATTGCTGCATCAGGCGTTCCAGTTTTTGCTTGGAAAGGTATGAACGAGGAAGAGTTTGACTGGTGTATCGAGCAAACAATAAGTAACTTTAAAGATGGTAAGCCACTCAACCTCATACTTGATGACGGTGGAGATCTTACAAATATGGTATTAGATAGATTTCCTCAATATGTTGATGGGATCAAAGGTTTATCTGAAGAAACAACTACAGGTGTACACAGACTTTATGACAGAGTTAAAAAAGGTACTCTTCCAATGCCAGCAATCAATGTTAATGATTCGGTAACTAAATCTAAATTTGATAATAAATATGGATGTAAGGAATCATGTGTTGATGCAATTAGACGTGCAACAGATGTAATGATCGCAGGTAAAGTTGCTGTTGTTTGTGGTTATGGAGATGTTGGTAAAGGTTCAGCTGCTTCTTTACAAGGAAGTGGAGCAAGAGTAATCGTTACAGAGATCGATCCAATTTGTGCTCTTCAAGCTGCAATGGATGGTTTTGAAGTTAAGAAACTTATGTCTGTTATCGGTGAAGGTGATATTTTTGTAACAACTACTGGGAACAAAGATATTATTCGCGGTGAGCACTTTGAAAAAATGAAAGACAAGGTTATCGTTTGTAATATCGGTCACTTTGATAACGAAATCGATGTTGGTTGGCTAAATGCTAAGCACGGAGATACTAAGGTTGAAATTAAGCCTCAGGTAGATCTTTATAATGTTAACGGGAATGATATTATTCTCTTAGCAGAAGGAAGATTAGTTAACCTTGGATGTGCAACTGGTCACCCGTCATTTGTTATGAGTAACTCATTTTGTAATCAAGTTCTTGCTCAAATGGAACTTTGGGAAAATGACGGTAAGTATGAAAACAAAGTATATATGCTTCCTAAACATTTAGATGAGAAAGTTGCAAGACTTCACCTTTCTAAAATTGGTGTTGAACTTGAAACTCTATCAGATGATCAAGCTCAATACATTGATGTTAAAGTTGAAGGTCCATATAAGCCTGAGCATTATAGATACTAAAATTAAAAAAAATTCAAAAATAATAAATTAGCCCCTCATTCAGGGGCTTTTTTATTTGTATATGTTATACTTTTATTAATATTTGGAGATCATTATGAAGAAACTTTTTATAGCTTGCGATCATGCAGCATTTGAAGAAAAAGAAAAACTTAAGTCCATACTTCATGATCAATATGAAGTTGTTGATCTTGGAACAAATTCATCTGAGAGTGTGAACTATTCAGATTTTGGATTGGAATTGGCCCAGGAAGTATTAAGAAATAATGCAATCGGAATTGCACTTTGCGGATCTGGAATTGGAATTTCTATGGCCGTGAATCGCGTAAAGGGAATTAGAGGAGCGCTTTGCAGAGATGTTGAAGATGCTAAGATGGCCAAACTTCACAATAACGCAAATATCATCTGCTTTGGTGCGAGACGAAATAGCTTCTCTGAAATTGAACATATGACAAACACTTGGCTTTCAACTGAATTTGAAGGTGGAAGGCATCAAAAAAGAATCGATATTTTAGATAGAACTTAAAGAGAGAAGCAATGGCAAAACTAGGATTTGGAACATATAGATGTAGTATAGAGTCTGATACACACTTTAAAGCGTTAAAACATGCAATTGACCTTGGTTGTGAAGTTATTGATACCTCGAGAAACTACACCGGTGGAGACTCTGAAAAACTCATCGCTAAGGTTTTAAAAGAGACTAAGAAGAAACCTCTTTTAATTTCTAAAGCCGGATATATCCAAGGTGACTTAATAGAAGAGCTCTCTTCAAAGTTTCCCGAAGATTTGGTTCATATAAATGAAGGCTTAATGCACTCTATACATCCTAAATTTCTAGAGGATCAACTTTCAAGGTCACTAGATTCTTTAGGTGTAGACAGTATTGATGTCTACCTCCTACATAACCCTGAGTATTACTTAAAGACAGAAGGCTCTACTAAAAAAGAATATTATTCTAGAATAAAAAAAGCTCTGATTTTTTTAGAAAAAAAAGTTAAAGAAGGAAAAATAAAATCTTACGGAATAAGCTCAAACACCTTTGTTGAACCCAAAGAAGATCATCTTTCAACAGATATTGATATCGTTATGAAGCAACTAAAAGAAATTGAGAGTCACAGTTTTAAATATATTCAATTTCCTTTTAACCTTATAGAGATGGGCGCGCTCGAGAGACAATTTGACGGAGAGCACCTCTTTGAGAGGGCGAATCACTACAATTTAAAAACGATTGTTAACAGGCCCCTCAATGCTTTTTTGGATAATGGACTCCTTAGATTGTCTAACTATATCACAAGCCCTAAATTAACAGATTCATTTGCTGAAGAAGTATTTATAGAAAAAACAAAATCAATTCATGAGCTTTGGGAAAAAGAAAAAGAACAAGGTGATGAGACAATTTATGAGATCCCTTTGTTTAAACAAATTAGTACTCTTTGGTATAAGCAAAATTCTAAAGATGCTGTTGATCAAATCTTCTTTACTCACTTCTTTCCTTTTGTCGCATCGATTTGGGGAAAAGACCTTACTAAAGAAGAGAGCCAACCCTTTTATGAACTCTATGAATTGGCACAAAGTTATTCTGAAAAAAACATGAATAAAAGAGCTGAAAGTTTTAAGCAGACTGCGATAAACCAAGGCTTACTATTTGAAAGTGATAAAGACCTATCTTTGATGGCCATTGAAAAGTATTTCATGTTTGGCGCAGACATTGTCCTATTAGGAATGAGAAGAAAAGAATACGTTGATAAGGTTAAAGAATATTTTACTCTTTAACTTCCTTCATCTCTTTTTGAATTTGTTCATTAAATTCACGCCAAGCACTAGTCTTATATCTATATGAGATAATATCAAAAATTGGTTTCGAAGTATCTCTCGTGATTGCTCGCTCCATAGCTTGTTTCTCTGCTTGAGACGCAAAGTCCTGGATCTCTATAGACTTTGCTCCACCACTTGAGTTCGATCTTTGGGAGCGCCCTCTAGAGTAGCTACTCTTTCTTGAACTATTAGCATCGCCACCTCTTTTATATTGAGGGGTGTTCGCAAAAGATTTTGATCCCTTACTCCTTGAAGATGATCTACTAGGAGAGTATCCACGGCTAAAGCCAGAAGGAAGAGGATTTGTTCCTTTAGTAATAGCAAGCTTAGCGGCTCCAAACTTTGGAATTCCAGCATCAATTAACTTCTTAGTTAAATCTTTTTGATTATTATTAGTAAATTTAATTTTTGTTGGCTTAACTTTAGAAATACCTTTCTTTGCAAATGCGAGATTTTTATTAGTTGTGCCGTCAAAGTCAGAGCCTAGGAAACCTGAACTAAACGGTTTCATTGATTGAAATTGTCCGCTCATTGTTGTTGGGCTCAATCCTATTTGTGCTCCAATCGCTGCGATTCTAGCTTGAACACATGTTCCTTTTGCCTTACATGAACATGCAGGATCTGGTTTGAAGTCTTGAGTTAAACAGCTAACAGCATTTTGGGCTATCGAGTGCATTCCCTTTGGAACACAGAACCTTTGAAAGTTTGTTGGATCAGATGCGAGGGAAGTTTTCTCCATGCAAAAACAAGTTGTACGTGTATAGGGATTACAATCACCAGCTTTTGGAAAACCTTCTGCTAATTTTTGATAAGCTTCCTGTCTAGCTTTATGAGCTCTTCCTTTTTTTTCGTAATACATTGTTAGGAGAGTTGCAGCACTTGCTTTTATTATAGGATTAGCTTTTGGAGCAATCGTATTGGTTAACATTAAAGCCGTATAGCATGCGGCAGTTGTGCCCCATCCTACTGCTTGCATATTTGATGTTTTCTTTAGAGTTTTTTGGACGTCGGCCATTGCATAAAAAGCATCAGCTTGGGCGGCAGTAGTTCCAGTTTGATTTTGAGCATTGGTTTCAATTTGTTGGTTTTGAGATTGTGAAGTAAAAGTGGCGATCGTCTCAGTGATCATAGGGATGTATCCACAGTAATCTGGCCCTTCCTTAGTCTTTTTTTCAGTACCTTGAGTACCTTCAGCTCCTCGCGATCCCTCTGCACTAGATGCACCCTCGGTTTTTACGACTACATCTTCGGGGCTAGAGTTAGTAGTAGTTGGTGTTTCTCCACTGCTTTGGCCTTCAGTAACTTTAGCATTACCTTGATCTTTAACTGTATACTGAATTTTATTCATTCCAGGTATCAATGCGAACATGGCGTATGCCTGAGATACCATAGGCATCCATTCTTCTAGGCCTGCCATAAATTTATCTTCATCTTTATCAAAAGCATTCATTGACTCCATACACTTTTGATCAATTGTAATTCCATCTTCAGCAACACACTTTTCCATGTATTCTTTCTCTGCGAGTCCACCGTGGATATAGTTTTCAGAGTTCGCTTGATCAGCTTCCGTTAAATCATTAGTCTCGTCATAAATAGAGCCCTGCGCGAAAAGAGAACTTGAAAAAGAGAAGATAAGAATCAAAATCAGTGAAAGCTTCATATTTTTGCCTTTATTAACTAGTTTTATATATTTTAACACGCCCCTTGGTAGATTCTAGGAGGTTAAATTGTCATAAGATTGTTACTCCTTGTGATTTCAGTGGTTTATGTAAGCCGTCCTGAAGGAGTATTGATTTAAGGAGTGCAAACAATATTTATCAATTGATTGATTATTTAAAAGTAGATACTCTTGGCCATGGAAAAAAAGAGCAGTATTCAGCACACTTCAGACAGTGATCTTACCCATTCAATGGCCCATTATCTTCTCACTATTCATAAGTTGAAGGAGAGTAAAGGCTATGCTCGGGTAACGGATATTGCCAAAGACATGGGACTAACTAAGGGAAGTGTCTCGACAGCGCTTAATAATCTTAGAAAAAAAGATTTAGTCGTTGAAGATGATAGTAAGTTCTTATCTTTATCTGAAAGAGGACACGAAGAAGTTCATTCTATCCTTTCATCAAGAACTCTTCTCTACTACTTCTTTAAAGATGTACTCGGTGTAGAAGACTCAGTCGCTCATAACGATTCATGTTTAATGGAACACTTGCTGAGTAATGAGACTCGTGAGAAGTTTTTCCAATTTATGAAGCTTGCAACTGAGAATCCAAAGAAACTTAAAATCTCAACTGATCTTCCTCTTGATGAATTTAAAACTCACGAAGATTTTACAGAAGCACAAACTGGTGACAAGTACCTTGAGTCATGAAAAATTATTTTGAGTTTGTAAAAGAGCTTCCAAAAGATTTTAAAAGAAACGGCTTCTTCATTTTTCTCACTTACTTTTTTGCTATCTTTAGCTATCCTTTTGTAAGGGCTTCAACCGGTGCAATTTTCTATGAATCGTATTCCTCAAACGAATACTCATTTGCCACCTTTGTCTCTATCATCGCTCTTATTTTTATTATTTTTTTCTCGAGTAAACTTCAAGCTAAAATAGGTGTGCATAAGCTCTATTTCTTACTTGGAAGTGCAACTATTATAGCTCTGCTGGGATTTCATTATCTTCACGCCTCGGGGATAAAACCCATGGCTTATGGGTTATTTGCGACGAAAGAAATATATATTGTTTTGCTCATTCATCTTTGTCTGGCTTTTTCTAATTCATATTTTTCAATGGAGCAGCTCAAAAGACTCTACGGACCTCTTGGTGCCGCCGGAAGTATCGGTGGAGTTCTCGGAGGACAAATGACCTCTCATATGGCCCGTGATTACGGAACAAATACAGTCTTTTATTTTTCATTGATTCTTATCTTTGCTGCACTTGTAAGTTTTTATCAAACACGTCATGCGAATATTGAAGAAAAAGAAAAAGAAAAAGAAAAGGTGCAAGAACAGTCACCACTAAAGTCTGTGAGTGGAATAGGGAAGTACGTCGTTTTAATCGCATCAATTGTAGCCCTTACTCAAGTGGTCATCTATATAGCTGACCTTCAATTTAATATTGTCTTTGAAAAGGTCGTGCAAACAAAAGATTTAAGAACGGCTTATTTAGGAGAGATCTTCTCATATACAAATCTGGGAACTCTCTTTTTTCAACTCATTATCATTCCCTATGCGCTAGTAAGAGTGCCAATCAAATATGTCTTTTACTTCATCCCTTTTCTCTATCTCGTACTTATTGTTGGAGGATTGGGTCTTGGAGCTGGTTCGCTCTATGTTGTTGCTGGAGTCTTTATCCTCCTTAAGGCTTGTGATTACTCATTATTCTCCGCTTCTAAAGAAGTGATGTATCATCCTCTGACTAAGTTACAAAAATATGGAGCAAAGTATATTACAGATATGTTTGTCTATAGATTAGCAAAAGCAGTAATATCATTTATAATGAGCTTTTTCCTCGTTCAAAATGCAACTTATCTCAATACAATCCAAATCGCTTGTTTAGCACTTTGGATTGTTTGTATTTACTTTCTATTTAAAGAACAAAAAAATAAAAACTTTCATCTCAATAACTAAAAGGAATTTACTATGAATCCTCTATTACAAGAATCCACTCTTCGCCACGGAGCAATACCATATGATCAGATTAAAGCTGAGCATTTTTTACCGGGCATTAAAGAAGCAATTAGAATTGGTAAAGAAAATTTAGATAAGGTTAAATCTCTACCTGCATCTTTTGAAAACACAATTGAAGGAATTGAATTTGCTGATGATTACGTCAGCTACGTATCAAATATCTTTTTTGGTCTCTACTCAGCTCATTGTACTGAGGACATTGAACAGATTTCGGAAGAGTTCAACTCTATCCTCACAAAGTATTTTAACAGTATTTCTTTAGACGCTGATTTGTACTTAAAAGTTAAAGAAGCTAAAGAGAATACGAAAATTGATGGTTTAAACGATGAACAAAAAACTCTTTTAGATAAAATGAATAAGTCTTTTGTAAGAAACGGTGCTGAATTATCTGAAGATAATAAAAATATTATTAGATCTATTGATGAAGAGATGTCAGCTCTTGAAGTTAAATTTACAGAAAATGTTAGAAAAGCGACTAATGCCTATCAATTAGTTGTTGAAGATAAAGTTGATATCAATGGAATTCCGGATAATGCAGTAGAGGCTGCTGCAACTTTAGCAAGTGAAAAAGGATTTGATGGAAAGTGGATGTTTACGTTACACTTTCCTAGTTATCTTCCATTTATGCAAAATTGTAAAAGCTCAAAACTTAGGGAGAAGATGTCCAAAGCACGACAGACTGTTGCCTTTGGTGGTGAGTTCGATAATACAAATAGTGTTTTACGGATGCTTGAACTTAAACATCAAAGAGCAAATCTATTAGGCTATAAAACACATGCAGATTTTATTTTAGAAGAAAGAATGGCCAAGGACCCTAAGACTGTTGATGACTTCTTAGAAAATATTAAGTCGAAAGCGAAGCCAGCATCACTAGATGAAGTTAAAGAGCTCAAAGATCTTAAAAAAGATTTAGATGGAGACGATACACTTCACTCATGGGATCTCTCTTTTTACACTCAAATATTAAAAAAGAAAAAACTAGATATTGATGATGAAGTGTTAAGACCTTACTTAAAGCTTGAAAATGTGATTGACGGAGTTTTTAAAATTGCTGAAAATCTTTTTGATATTGAATTTAAACAAGTAGATGATCTTCCAACTTGGCATGAAGATGTTAAGACTTTTGAGGTCTTCAATAAAAACGCATCTTTTATTGGCCTTTTCTACTGTGATTTTCACCCAAGAGAAGAAAAAAGACCTGGAGCTTGGATGTCCGATACGGTTGCCCAGGGAATGATGTTTGGTAAAATTGGTACTCCTCAGATTCACAATACCTGTAACTTCACTAAACCGACTAAATCTAAACCCTCACTTTTAACTCTTAATGAAGTAGAAACTCTTTTTCATGAGTTTGGCCACGGTCTTCATGGTCTTCTTTCTAAGTGTCATTATAAAAGTATTGCGGGAACAAATGTTCTTTGGGACTTCGTAGAACTTCCATCTCAAATAATGGAGAATTGGGTTAAAGAGAAAGAGTGTTTAGATCTTTTTGCTATCCACTTTGAAACAGGTGAAAAAATTCCAGCTGATATTATTGAAAAAATAAAGAAATCTGCAACTTTTCAAGAAGGTTACGCAACGATGAGACAGGTTTCACTAGCAACACTTGATATGAAACTTCACACAACTGATCCAAAAGAAATTAAAGACCTTGCAGCATTTGAGAAAAATGTACTCAGTGAATTTAAATTTACTGATGATGATGGATTTGACAAAAGTATGCTCGCATCATTCGGTCACATCTTTCCTCATGGAGGTTACTCTTCAGGGTACTACTCTTATAAGTGGGCCGAAGTTTTAGATGCAGATGCTTTTGAAGCCTTTAAAGAAAAAAGTATTTTTGATAAAGACGTGGCTAAGAAATTTAGAGAGAACATTCTTGAAAAAGGTGGAAGTATTCACCCAATGGAACTCTATAAGGCTTTTAGAGGTAAAGAGCCGAGTGTAGATCCTCTTTTAAGAAGAGCTGGACTTATTTAGCTGCTTTTTAACTTTTGACCAGTACTCTTCAAGTTGAGGGACACTTAATTTTTGAATATCTTTTTGATCTTCATTGATAAGTGTCTCGAGTACTGAAAAGCGTTTAATGAACTTCTTATTTGCACCTCTTAAGGCATCTTCAGCATCTATCTCTAAATGTCTTGCAAGTTGAGTAACGCTGAAAAGAAGATCACCAATTTCATCTTTGATTCTGTCTTTATTATTTTCTATGTCATGAAGCTCTGCTTTTACTTCATCCCATTCTTCTTGGACCTTATCCAAAACTTGAGAATGGTTATCCCAGTCAAAATTAACTTTTGCACTTTTCGCTCCTATTTTTTGAGCACTCATAAGTGATGGCATCGCCAGATCTTCTTGAGTAAAAAATGTCTTAGACTCATTTGATTTTTCTTTTTGTTTCAGTATGTCCCAGTTCTTTATAACTTCTTCACTTGATAGCTTTTGAGCATCAGGATTAAAAACATGGGGATGACGATATATCATTTTATCTGCTAGTTTTTTACTTACGGATTCGAGATCAAAATTATTTTCTTCAGCTGCAATTTGAGAATGCAGCAGAACTTGAAAGAAAACATCTCCAAGTTCTTTCTCCATCTCTTCAGTATCACCAGTCTCAACAGAATGTTTAAACTCATAAGACTCTTCAATTAGGTACTTTAAAAGTGTCTGGTGATCTTGTTTGAGGTCCCAAGGACATCCAGAATCAGGATCTCTTAGTTTTTTAACGACTTCAATAACTCTTTTAATTTGCGGATATTCCATTTAGACTCCAAGTGTGTTAATTAGAGATTATCATAAAAAGGAAGTGAATGGAAAAGCATGATTTAGAAATTCAAAGTGGTAAAGTTAGTATCAATTTTTATTATACAGACGAGCTAGTGAAAACTAATGAATTAGATCTTTATAAGACTTGGCTTCATTATGGAGCAACAGCAATTGATAAGCACTTTTATATCGAGAAGAAGCCTATTGTACTGAATGTTACTCTTAGCTCAGACGCCGAAATTATTGAAATAAACTCAGAGCACAGAAACAAAGAGAAGATCACAGATGTACTCTCTTTTCCAATGCAAGAGAGTATGAGAAAAGGCGAGTTTGAAGACTTTTTATCTGAGATTGAATTAGGTGATATCCTTATTTGTAAATCAGTCTGTGAGGCCCAGGCACAGGAGTTTGAGTTAACTTACTTTGAAGAGTTCATTCATCTGTTTGTTCATGGGTTTTTGCATGTCTATGGGTATGATCATGAGATATCTGATGAAGAGGAATTAATTATGGAAAGCTTAGAGCTTTCTCTTTTAATGAAGATTTCGGAGATAAAAAAAGCGGGAACAAGTCCCGCTTAAGTTTTTTACGTTTTATACTTATTTTTGATTTTGATTTTGATTTTGATTTTCTATTATCTCGATGTAGTTTTCAAGTGTGTACTGAAGAGCTTTGAAAAGATCTACTCTTCCACCAGATACCATATATCGATCAAACTTATTTACTTTCGTTACCGAATTTATAAGGATCTCTTTTACAGATTCACCATTTAGTTCCGGAAAGTTACTCATTATTTCAGCTACAACGCCTGCAGTTGTTGGGCTGGCCATACTTGTTCCAGACATACTTGAATATGAATTACCCGGAACTGTTGAGAATATTCCTGAGCCAGGAGCGGCCACATCAACATTTTTTAAACCAACATTAGAGAAGCTTGATAGCTTTCCTCTTTTTGTAGTCGATGCAACTACCATTAAATGATTACTTTGAAATGAAGCGGGATAAACTAGATCCTTATCAATATCTTTCTTGTGGTCATTACCTGCAGCAGCAACAACAAGTGCACCGTACTCAGTTCCAATAAAGTCGATTGTCTCGTTAACGATCATTCCGCCTTCATTATGTTTCTTTCCAAATGAACAGTTTAGCACTCGTGCTCCATTTTTACCTGCATAAAGAAAAGACTCTACAACGTCTGCATCTGTTTCATCTGACCTGTCAGGCACAGTTCTAATTGCCATAATTTTTGCAGATCCTGCAATACCAGCTATACCAATATTATTATTTTGTTTTGCTGCTATTGTTCCAGCAACATGAGTTCCATGAGCGTGACTTGCCATAGGATCTGTATCACCGCTCAAGGGGTCAATTCCAAAAATATCGTCTATATAACCGTTGTTGTCGTCATCAATGTTATTACCTTCGATCTCTGCAGTGTTTTTCCACATAACATCTTTTAAATCTTCATGATTGTAATCAACGCCTGTATCAACAACAGCAACAATAACTTCTACTTTAGTAGTGCTTAATGGTGAAAGGTAAGATTTATTAATTGAGATTCCATTATCTGAATCATCTAAAAATGACCATATTTGGCCAACTTTAGGATCATTAAAAGCACCAAAGTATAATTCTGGATCTAGAGACTTTGTATTCTCCATTTTAGGGAGTGCTTCTTTTTCAGCGTAGTAGTTTCTTTCAATTCTTTCAATAGTGCTGTTAGCTTTTAGGTCAGCTTCAAGTTTTAGCACATCTTGAGTAACAACTAGATAGTTTTGTCCAAAAAGATGCTTTGAACTTTTTATAAAATTCGAAGTAGGTAAAGATTCACCTTTTTTTATTTTGATAAATGCTTTTGTTTTATCGAACTTGATATCACTTGCAAATAAGTTGAATGTAGCAGTCAGGCATATAAGGCCTATTATTTTATTGATCATTTTCAATCCTTTGGTTAAATGAACTATATAGACAGAGATCATTTCAATAAGCAGTTTGGATGGCAACAAACAGCTTCTTACATCCTGTTCATTTGTTAAGAAAAAGCAAATCGCATCATCGTGATTTCAAATACTTATGATCTAAATAGAAAATTGTAGATAATTTTTACGCGACGTGCTATTATTGTAACTAGTTTAGTCGGGTAAAGTGTTAAAGTGTAAAGAGGTAAATTTTCCGCTGAAGTGAATGAGCTGGTTTTCTGTTAAAATAATAGTCAAAACAGAATTCCAATAACGAGGTTATGTTGAAATATTTTTCGATTAAAACATTCAAAGTGATTAAAAACACAACAGTCATGAGTTGTGTGCTCGCATCTACACTTTCGCAGGCAAATCTTATGAGTGAAAGTACATTAAAAAGTACTTTAACTTTAGATACTTCAAATAACGTTGTAGAAAAAGACAACGGCTTTAAAGGTTCAGTATTATTTCAAACAAATCAATGGGTAGATAATGTCGGAGAAGTTGTTGGAAATAAATACTTCGGTGAAGTTGATTTAAGTTATAACTCTACAAATACTGGAAGCTTAGATAAAAAATTTGAATTCAAATCTAGAATAAATGATCAAGAACAACTTCAATTCTCATTGCCTGAAACGTACGTAAGACTTGGCTTTGGTGAAAATAATGAAATCTTTTTAGGTAGAAAAATACTTCCTTGGAATTCTCTGGATTCAGCTTGGGGGTTCGGTAAACTGAATAATAGAATTAACTTTGACGGTTTTGAGCCTGGACAAGAAGGATTAACTGGAGCCACAGTAAATTTTAACTTCGACTCTGGATTTAAAGTTTCATTGTTTGGAACTGGTATATATATTCCAGAATTAAATCCTGGAACAAAAATTAATAAAGATGATGGAACAATAGAGTGTCAGAATGCTTGGTGTAAAGCGCCAGATGCTGGAGCAGATACAAACCAAGATGGAGTTCCAGACAAAGATATTTTTTACTCCGTAAATATGCCCGATATATCGGATGTCGTTTTTAGATATGCCGCTGGAGCAAGTTTTGGATTTGAAAATGAAAATCACAGAGCAAACGTTTTTGGGATTAGAAAGCCTGAAAATAACATCTCACTTTCGGTCGAAGTAAGTTTTGATGCAAGTGAAGATATAGTAAATGCTGATGTCACTCCTCAAGTTTTTTATCATAATGTAGCCGGAGCAGAGTATGCCTTAAAAGCTATCAGAAATGTTGAGCTTTATGGAAGTTACCTTCGAATCAACCCTGACAATAAACCTGATGAAGTTGAACCATTAATTGTCTATACAGGTATTAAGCCAAATAAAAAATTTGAAGAATACCTAGGAACCGGAGCAAGATATAAAAACAATAACTACGCTGCTTCATTAAATTACATTGCTAGAATTAGTGAATATGACGTTTCTGAAGATACTTTGGTAGAATACCCAAGGTGGAATCAGGCGGTAAATTTAAGTATAAGTACAAAGCTTTCAAGGAAGTTAGCTTTAGCATTTGATTACAAATACGACATGCTCACGGAAGATCGATTAACGATGTTAAAAGCGAACTACCAGTTCAGACCGAACATGGTGATTTCAGCTGGAGCTAATGTTATTGGCTCTGATGATTCTGCTGATTCTTATTGGTCTGACTTTGTAAACAATGACACTGTTTATAGTTCGTTTAAGTATATCTTTTAACGAATTTTAAGGAGTTCCCATGCCTGGTATCTGCACAAGGCTTGTAACATTCTCACTTTTTATTTTGCTCTTCGTCTCTTGTGGTGATGCTTTTATGAAAAAGCAAAGCAAAGCTGAAAGCCGTAATCAATTCGCCCAGTGTGAGCAGGATATGAAAGCACTTTCAAAAATATTTGAAGAAAATATTAAAGGAGATCTTCTTTGCCTTAAGGAGAACCTTAACCTTTTCATGGATGTCGTTAAGACGAGTAGACCTGGAAGTCTATCCCTAGTCGAATTAAAGCTTTATATCAAAAAAAATATTGAAGATGTTGACCCTGCAATTTTTGACCTTCTCGATGCAATATTCGAAATGAACTCGCTAGTGCTTGGTGATGATAAGAAATTTATTAAAAGAGGAAATGTTGATAAGTTAGTTGAGCTTTTTATAGGTATTAATGAAACTGTCGTAAAGAATAGAGTAGTTGAATACTACACGTCGACAGAAAGAGTAACGTATCAAAAACATAATGAAAGAAAAGCGATGGTCTTTCAAGCACTGAGTAAAGTTGGATCTCTTATAATCGATATCTCTATTGAAAACAAAAATGAAATAGACTTTTCTGTCTTCCTTGGTAATTTTAAAAAAATAGAAACGGATCCAAATACACAAAAAGTTCTTAAGAACCTAACTAAGCTTCTATATGCAAAAAAGATGTTCTTAGGTGGCGACAAAAAGATGCTTACGTCTAGAGAACTAAGACGCCTAGCTAGAATGTTACCAGATATTGCAAAAGTAACTTTTGATCTTTCTAATTTGAGAAAAATCGATCATAGCGAGAATGAAGAAGAGGAAATTCTTGAAACGTTAAGCGTTGGAGCAAGATCCCTAGTGAAGAACTTGTACTATCAAGGATCTGATGAGCCGATTATGGACTTTCAAGATATATTTAATACTATTGAAATCTTTGGAACAGAATCTATCTTAAAGTACTTCAAATATAAAAAGGAAATTCTTTTAGCTAAAGAAGTTATACTTGAAACTAATAGCGAGGTTTTTACAGCGAAAGAAGTGTATAAACTTTTTGATGAAGTTCTGAATAAAAACCTCGAAAAGGGTGTCTTTATTTACAAGGTATATAGACTCAACAAAGATCAACTAGATTCTCCTACACTAATTACAGAGGACTTAAAATATGTTGTAGACATTGGGCCAAATGACTCAGACTACATGAAAGCTATGAACAGAATTGTCCAAAACTATATGTTTTTTAAAGGCAAAGACCCAATAGCGAAGTTCAGTCGTAATATAAAGAGAACTCCGTTAGGTATTTTGGAAATATCTTTCATTGAAGACATGGTTAGACGTGTAAACGCTGGTAAAGCGCGACAGACTATAAGAATGGTAGAATCTAGAATAGAAGATCTACAAAGAGAACTCATCGTCATTTCAAGAGACGATAGTTTATCTAGAAAAGAAAAAAGAAGATTGGCCAAACCAATTATTGCAAAGATTCAAGATCAAAATCAAATACGTTCTGGAGTTGATAATAGTCAATTAACAGGTGATGTTATGACTCAACAAACAATAAATGCTCTTTTTGCAGACTACGGAAACATTCTTATAGCTGAAGATTTAGTTACAGCAAATCGTGAAGCTAACACTGCAGAGACAATTACACTTATGACAAGTATGTTCCAGCCTCAATCAAATGGAGATGGATTTATTTCTGTAGGTGAAATGACTGAATTTGCTATTGAGCTTATGTCAGGAATGAACACAGCTTCTATGGGGCAAAAGTTTTATAGTAAAACGTGTGAGAACGTGGAGCCTAATCCAAATAATCCAGCACGATTTATGCCGAAGTGTTTCAGAGAAAACTTTTCGCAATTTCTTGAAGAAAGCAATAATGATGTGAAACTTGCTGATCATCTTCCTGGATTGGCTACTTACTTAAATAATGACAATGTAGATGCCGATAAATACCTTCAAATTAGCGAAGGATTCACAAGATCTTGTACACACTTTGATGATGGACGACCTGTTCCATATACAGAAGGAGAGATGCTACTTCTTTTCACCGGTATGTTTGCAGTTGAACAAACATTTGCTCGTTTTGATGTAAATAACAATAATATCTTAGATGAAGAAGAAGTAAGAGCATCATTTGTTGTCTATGAAGAAGCAATTAAAGGCTTAATCCCAGTAGACTTTTTAAAAGGTAGAGCAAAAGACTTTTATTTATACTTAATGAAGTATAAAGAGCTTCCAGATGTTCAAAATGTTACAGGTCTAAGAAGCCTTTGGAGAGCTATAAAGCAGGGTGCAAAGTTTGCAGCGTTTGTTGCTAGTAGTTATAGTCATAAAAGCTCAAAAGCAGATAGAGAAACGATTGCTACAATTTTAAAAACTCTATCTGATCTAAGTCCTGAAGCAACAAAAAATCCTTTTCCATGTGAGCTACTAGAACTAGAATAAGAGTCTATGAAAAAAGACTCTTTACTTCTAAACCGAAAATTTTGGCCAACCTTCTGGACTCAATTTTTTGGTGCATTCAACGACAACGTGTACAAAAATGCTCTAGTCATTCTCATTGCATTTAAATCCTACACATTACTAGGTCTTCCAGCAGAACAAATCGTCGCCCTTAGCGGTGGAATTTTCATACTTCCATTTTTTTTATTCTCAGCGACAGCCGGTCAAGTTGCAGATAAATACCCTAAAGATAAACTCATAAAGATTATTAAATTTATAGAAATTATCATCATGTGCTTTGGTGCTTATGGTTTTTTATATGAGAGTGTTGAAGTTCTTATAGTAACTTTGTTTTTTATGGGACTTCAGTCTACATTTTTTGGCCCAATAAAATACAGCATTCTTCCTGAACTAGTAAACCCATCTGAACTTGTAGGTGGTAATGCTCTTTTTAGTATGGGGACCTTTTTGGCTATACTACTCGGAACTATAACCGGAGGGGTGTTAATCGCAAAGGAAGTCGCTCCCGCTGAATACGTATCTGTAAGTGTTATTCTCTTCGCTGTAATTGGATATGTTTGCTCTCTTGGTATTTTAAGAATGAATGCTGTCAGTCCAAATAGAAAGATCAACTTTGGAATTCTAAAGCCTTCTATTGAGGTTTTAAAAGTTTCTCGTAAAAGAAAAGATGTATTTGGTGGAGTTTTGGGGATCTCGTGGTTTTGGTTTCTAGGAGCAACACTTTTATCTATTTTTCCAATATATGTTGCAAATACTTTAAATGCAGATAAAGATACGGTAACTCTTTTCCTCGCATTTTTTAGTATTGGTGTTGCATGTGGTTCATTTATTTGCGAAAGAATAAGCAAGGGGTATCTTGAACTTGGTTTGGTCGTTTTTGGAGTTTTAGGAATGTCCCTATTTCTCTTTGATCTTTTTCTAATTGGTAAACCTTCATTTGTAGGAATTGAACAAATACACTTCTCAACATTCTTTAATCATTTTACTGGATACAGGATTCTAGTTGATCTATTTTTATTTTCTGTTTGTGGTGGATTTTATACTGTCCCTCTTTATACTGCTATCCAGAAATTAAGTGATCCCAAAGACAGATCCATGGTTATAGCTGGAAACAATATTTTAAATGCTTTTTTCATGGTCGTAGCTTCAATCCTTTTAATAGTTCTTTTGGGTTTTAAAGTTTCAATCCCTACACTTTTTCTGATCTATTCTTTAATAAACTTAATTGTGGCTTTTATTATTTATAAAAATATATCTGAATATTTCTGGAGACTTTTTTGTGTCTGCACTTTAAAGCTTCTTTATAAAGTTGAGATTCGAGGTGAAGAAAATATTCCTAAAGATGGTCCTCTTATAATTACAGCAAACCATATCAGTTTCATTGATTGGCTCTTTATAGCAGCAGCTGTAAAGAAACCAGTACGTTTTGTTATGCACTACGAATTCATGAAAATTCCTTTGGTTAATATCTTCTTTAAAGGCTCTAAAGTCATTCCTATCGCAGGAAAAAAAGAAGATGAACAAATAATGAATCAAGCATTTGAAAGTATTCATAAGGAATTAACAGGGGACTCAATTGTTTGTATTTTTCCAGAAGGGGAAATTACTAGAACTGGAGAGCTTACTTATTTCCGACCTGGAATTGAAAAGACAATAGACAGAAGTCCTGTCGATGTAGTTCCATTTGCGATAACAGGATTATGGGGAAGTTTTTTTAGTCGAAAATATGGTAAGGCCATGTCTAAGACAAGCGTTCTTTTTACTAATCTTAGACCTCGCATCATCATCAGTGTCGGCGAGCGAATGAAAAGCGCTGATGTAAGTTCAAAGAGTTTAGAACTTGCAACCCAGAATCTTCTCGACAAAAATCGTCTTTAATTGTCTAATAAGCTGCATGAGCGAAGATAATCTAAGTAAATTAAATGACCTAACTTCTGAAGTGAAAGCGATGAAGGAGACCCTAGACCATATACGGAGGTCACTTTGACGTTGATACAAAAAATCGACGCTTAGATGAAATTGGTGAAATGGAAGCCCTTCCTGGATTCTGGGAAGACTCTGATGGCGCCACAAAAATTCAAAAAGAAAAATCATTACTCAGTGAAGTTACTAATACTCATAAGAAAGTCGCAGACCTTTTCGACGAATTTGAAATTCTAACTGAATATGCTCGCGAAGGGGATAATGATTCAGCTTTAGAAGCTTTGGGTTCATTTGATAAAATGAAAACAGCACTCGAAGAAGCAGAACAAAAAGCTCTTTTGAGCGATGAGATGGATCCCAACAACGCTATTCTTTCCATAAATGCTGGAGCAGGTGGAACTGAGTCATGTGACTGGGCTAGCATGATTCACAGAATGTTGACTCGTTGGGCCGAATCCAAAGGCTTTAAAGTGGAAGTTCTAGATCATCAATATGGAGATTCAGCTGGAATAAAATCCGTTACATTTACTGTTACGGGAAACTACGCTTACGGATTAATGAAGTCCGAAACAGGTATTCATCGTCTTGTGAGAATTTCACCTTTTGATTCTAACGCAAGAAGGCATACATCTTTTTGTTCTGTTTTCGTATCCCCAGAAGTGGATGACACTATAGAAATAGAAATCCTAGATAAAGACATTAGAATTGATGTTTATCGCTCGGGTGGAGCTGGTGGACAGTCGGTTAACACTACTGATTCAGCGGTTCGAATTACTCACAATCCATCAGGCATTGTTGTTACTTGTCAAAATGAGCGAAGTCAGCTGCAAAATAAAACAATTGCCATGAAGGTTTTAAAGTCGCGTCTCTATGAAAAAGAGATGGAAAAGAAAAGAGCAGAAGCCGCTGAGGAAGAAGCTAATAAAAAAGAAATTGGCTGGGGCTCTCAGATTAGATCTTACGTTCTTCACCCATATAAAATGGTCAAAGATCACCGTACTAGTTGTGAAAGTGGAAACGCTGAGAAAGTACTAGACGGGGACATCGACGAGTTTCAAAAATCATTTCTCCAGTGGAGAGCACTCTCAGACTCCGAGTAATTAATTGCCATATACTGGCCAGATCGTTATTATCCTTTGCACAACTTAACACTATAAATAGCTGCAAAAATAAAGGATATGACGTGAAAGAAAAGTACATCTCTCAATGGGAAAATCTCTATAGCGAACAAACTACGGTAAGACTCGATAAAAGAGCAAAACTTATCGAGCAAGGTTCTCATCCTTACAAGCACAATATAAAACCATCAATTAAAGCAAGTAAGCTTATTGAATTATACGGTGATAAAGAAAAAGAAGATATCGGAGAAACTGAGGATTATTCAATCGCTGGACGTGCTCTTTTAATTCGTGACTTTGGTAAAGCTGCATTTATTCAAATTGACGATGGATCAAGTCGTTTTCAAATATACGTAAAGAAGAGTATTACCAGTGAAGAGGGCTTTGCTGACTATAAGCTTTGTGACTTTGGTGACATCGTTTTTGCTAAAGGTAAGTTATTTAAAACTAATAAAGGCGAGCTTACACTTGAAGCCCATGACTTTAAAGTCGTAACTAAATCAATCAGACCTCTTCCTGAAAAATTTCATGGATTAACAGATACCGAAGCTCGATACAGAATGAGATACGTTGACCTTATTATGAACAATGAGTCTCGAGAAAAGTTAAGACTTAGATCTAGTATTATCAGATACATTAGAGAGTTCTTTTATAAAGATGATTGGATGGAAGTTGAAACTCCAATGATGCATTCTGTTGCTGGTGGAGCAATAGCAAAACCATTTAATACTCACCACAATGCTCTTGATATGGAACTGTTTATGAGGATTGCACCTGAGCTTCACTTAAAAAGACTTATTGTTGGTGGATATAATAAAGTTTTTGAGATGAATAGATGTTTCAGAAATGAAGGTTTATCTCTTAAGCACAACCCAGAGTTTACTTCGGTTGAATTCTACCAAGCATATGCAACTTATGAAGACCTAATGGTATTAACTGAAAAGCTAATTCACGGACTTGCAAAAGATGTTATCGGTAACTCAATAATAACTTTTGGAGAAAATAAAATTGATTTTGGAAGTAAGTTTAGACGTCTTCCTATGGCAGACTCTGTTGTTGAATTTACTGATCTCTCGCTTGAGGACCTTAAAGATAAAGATAAAATGATTAATCTTCTTTTATCTAAAAAAGAATTTGGGGCCAAAAAAGATGAACTTTTAAAAATGAGTGAAGCAAAGTTAATGGTTCTTTGTTTTGATGAGTTCGTTGAAGAAAATCTTATTAATCCAACTTTTATCACTCATTATCCAACAGAAATTTCTCCTCTTTCAAGAAGAAATGATGAGAACCCAGATATTGTTGATAGATTTGAGCTCTTTATCAATGGATGGGAAATTGCCAATGCCTTTAATGAGCTAAATGATCCAAGTGACCAACTAAGCCGCTTTGCTGATCAAGCTGTATTAAAAGAAGGCGGAGATGATGAAGCTTGTGATCCAGACTACGATTTTGTAAGAGCACTAGAGTACGGAATGCCTCCAACTGCGGGAGAAGGGATTGGTATTGATAGACTTTGCATGCTTTTAACAAATAGTACGACAATCAAAGATGTCCTACTTTTTCCACTTCTTAAAAAAGAGTTATTCTTTGGTGAAGATGCAGCTGAGGATGAGGCTTAGTCGCTGACTCTTATGAAACTTTCTTTTGCTGCATTTTTAAAAATTCTGCTTGAGGGGAAATCTTCAAAAAGATTCTTAGTTGGAGTAATTGGAAGTTTCGGTTTTTCAATCGCCGTTATTCTCAGCACGATTGGTCTTATGGATGGCTTTGAATCAACTTTGATCGAGTCATTAAAAAATTCAAACGGTGATCTTGTTGTTAAAAAAGAAACCGGCTTCTTTCTCTTTAATGATCAGATGAAAAATTTAAAAAAAATTGATTATATTGAAGAGATAACTCCTATTACTCAGATTGAAGCTTTTGCAATTACCGAAGGTGCATCCTCTGGTGTACTAGTTAAGGGGATTGAACAAAAAAGTTTTGAGAAGGTTACAAATCTAGGTTTGAGTTTAAAAGAGGGGGAAGTTGCTATTGGGATAGAATTATCTAAGAAATATAATCTTGTCTTAGGTGACTCTATTACTTTAACCTTCGCCTCTAATCAAAAAATTAACCAAGGTGCACCGATTTTAAGAAACTTTATTATTGGTGATATCGCCGATCATAAAGTCTATGAAAAAGATTTGCGTTTTATCTATGTCGACAAAGAAGAACTCCTTCAAGTTCTCAATTATAAAAAAGAAACTGCAAACACTCTGCTTGTGAAGACTTCACTGTATGAAGAAACTGATCTCCTACTTGCGTATCAAGATTTACTAGATAGGAAACTAGGCAGTGAATATATAGTTAGTACCTATTGGAGTGAGTTTAAAGTCCTTTTAAATGCAGTAGAGGTTGAGAAGTTCTCAATCTCACTGATCTTGCAACTTATTGTCATTGTTGCAATATTTAATATCATTGCGTTTATAATCTTTATTTCAGAAAAAAAATCTCAAGAGTTTTTTCTTTTGAGGGTTCTTGGAATCAATCTAAAAACTGTCGTACGCTTTTGGCTATTGATGCTGGGATTCTTATGGCTTCTTTCATGTGTTGTTGCCTTAGTACTAACTTATATTTTTGATATTCTTATTGCTAATTTAACGTTCTTTAAGCTTCCTGGAGACGTATATGTCCTTAGTCGTCTAGGAATTGACCTCGAACTTACAGACTTTGCTCTAGTGTTTGGATTATCTCTTGTTTGGATATTTATAATTGGTTCGTTGAGTATTTTAAAATTGAAAAAGAAGACTTTGTTACAAGGTTTAAGACAGGAGTTTACCTAGTGAGTTTTATAAAAGTAGAAGATGTTCATAAATCATTTGGAAAAACTGGTGTCCTCAATGGCGTCGACTTTGAAATCAACAAAGGGGACCAAGTTTCCCTGGTTGGGATGAGTGGTTCTGGAAAATCAACATTACTTTACTTACTGGGAGGCTTGGATAAACCAACTACTGGTAGCATTGAGATTGACGGTAAGAAGATTTCAAATCTCGGTGACGATGAACTTGCTCGCTTTAGAAACAAAGACGTGGGTTTTGTATTTCAATTCCACTACTTACTACCTTCACTTAACTGTTTAGATAATTTACTTTTACCTGCCAAAATCGGTGGAGTTGATCTAGCAGCAGTTAAGAAATACGTTACGGAACTAAGCGAAAAACTTGGAGTTACTCATTGTTTAGGAAAGTTTCCATATGAACTATCTGGCGGAGAGCAGCAAAGAGTTAATATTATAAGAGCAGTCTCACTCAGCCCAAAACTAATTCTATGTGATGAGCCAACAGGAAACCTCGATTCTAAAAATTCTGCTTTAGTAGTAGGTCTTCTCAGAGATATTAGTGAGAAGATTAACGCAACGCTTGTACTTGTAACGCACGACCCAAGCATCGCTTCGCAGTTTGAGAGGAAAATAACAATTGAAGATGGTCGGATAATTGGATAGGATAGCTCAAGTTATTAATTTTAGTAGAGAAACAATACAAGGTTGTTAGTATATATGAAAAATATAGTAGGGATTCTAGTCCTATTGATTGCCAATATATCCATTGCTCAAGATTCATTCTGTAATTTTAAAGAACTGTTTAAGATTGAAGAGATTAAGATCATGGGATCGAAAAAAGTTGAACCAGAAGCTATTTCTGAAAAGCTAACTTTAAAAAAAGGTACAATGGCTGACAACTGTACTTTGCGCTCAGACATCAAAACTATCTATGAGATGAAGTACTTTCAATCAGTTGAAGCTCATCAAGAAAATATTAAAGGTAAACAAACACTCGTAATCAAAGTTGTAGAGAAGCCAATCATTAGTGTTATTCGCTTTGAAGGTAATGATGAGATTGGTGAAGATGACCTTAAAGAGCAAATCAAAACCAGAGAATATAATATCTTAGATGTGAATACGATCAAAGGTGATATTCTTCTTTTACAAAAACACTACGAAGAGAAAGGATACTTTCTTGCAACTGCAGACTATGAGCTTGTTAAGAATCAAATCGGAAGTCTAGACCTCGTATATAAAATTAAAGAGTTTGATAAAGTAAGAGTTAAAAAAATCACTTTTCTTGGAAATCAAGAAGTTCCCGATACTGAACTTAAACCATTTATGCAAACTCAAGAAGAGTCTCTCTTCTCTGGACTCAGTGGTTCAGGAAACTTTAAAGAATTTAATTTTCAAACAGACATCGAGAGATTGAAGTATCTTTATAAAACGAAAGGTTATCTTCAAGTTAATATTGGAAACCCACTGATCACAGTATCGGAAGACAAGAAGTGGATTTTCATAACTATTAAAGTAAAAGAGGGTCCTAAATTTACAGTTAATAATATTTTCTACAACGGTGAATTACTCTTTACTGAAGGTGAAATGAAAGAGAAGGCCAAGCTTGAAAGTGGAGACACATATTCTGAGGAAAGCCTACGTCAAGACATCCAAATGCTCACAGAGATGTATCAAGATAAAGGATACGCATTTGCCAACGTCCTAAGAACTCTTCAAATTGTACCAGGTGAAAATAAAGTAGATATCTACTACTCTTTTGAAAAAGGTAATATTGCCTACTTTGGTAAAATCATAGTTAAGGGAAATTCTAAAACAAGAGATAAAGTTGTTCGTCGTGAGTTGAGAATTCACGAAGGTATGATGTACTCTGGAAGTAAGCTTAGACTTTCTAAGGCAAACGTAAACAGGCTAGGTTTCTTTGAACCAAATAGTGTTATCTTCAATACTGTCTCTCCTAAAGGAAAAGATAATATATTAAATGTTGAAGTTTCAGTTAAAGAAAGACAAACAGGACAGATCTCTTTAGGTGCCGGTTACTCGACTGCAACTAAAGGATTTTTTCAAGCTTCAATTGCTCAGAATAACTTCATGGGTAAAGGTCAAAATTTAAACTTCAATGTTTCACTTGCTGAAAATCAAAAAACATTCAATCTCGGTTTTACGGAGCCATACTTTCTAGATACACAGTGGACAGCCGGAGGTGATGTTTATCAGACTCAAAACGGTCTACTTAGTTCATTCTCATCCAAGAAGTGGGGAGCTGATGTAAGAGTTGGCCACCCGATTGGAGAATATACAAGAGTCTTTCTAACGTTGAGACATGAGGTTACAGATATCGAGAACGTAAGAAATCCAACAATTGATACAGAGATAGAAAATGGATCTGCTGCAACAATTAAAACTTCTATTCGCTATGATAAAAGAAACAACGTTTTTGAACCAACAGATGGTGTCTACGGAAACCTCTCGATGGAGTACGCAGGACTATATGGTGACCAAGAGTGGTTAAAAGGTTCAGCGGAAACAAGATTTTACTATCCTGTGGCAGGTGAGCTAATTTTTAGAAGTCGTTTCCTTGTAGAGCAACTAATTAAAACTACAGAGAGAGATCTTCCAAGAACTGAAAAATTTCAACTTGGTGGATCAAGAAATATGCGTGGATATAATTTTGAAGATATTGGGCCTAAAGCTGAACTTGTCCCAAGAGATGAAACAGACCCTACGAAAACTCAAGTCTTTAACCTCGGTGGTGTATTCTCAGTTCTTGGAACTTTTGAAATTGAGCACCCGCTTATAAAAGAAGCTGGATTAAAATGGGTTCTATTTTATGATGTTGGTAACGTTTACGCCGATGCGACTGGGACTGATGGAGAATTTGATCTTCGCCAAGATTACGGTTTTGGTTTTAGATGGTTCTCTCCAATTGGTGTCTTAAGGTTTGAATTTGGATATCCTATCGACCCTGAAGAAGGTTTAAATCAAGAAGGGCAGAAGTTCCACTTTGATATTGGTCAATTATTCTAATAAACGAGTTAAATATAAAAAAAGAAAACTAACAGGAGATACACATGAAACAATTTATTTTAATGATGGTTTTAATCCTTTCATTCTCAGCAGTGGCAGAAGTAAAAGTTGGAATTGTTAATATTCAAAAAGTAATTACGAGCATCAAAGCCGGTAAGAACGTAATGAAGACTCTTGAGAAGTCATTCAAGTCAAAACAAAAACAACTTAAAAAAGAAGAAGCTGATATTAAAAAGCTTCAGCAAAGTATTCAAAAACAAGCCTCACTTTTATCTAAGACGGCATTAGCTAAAAAAGACACAGAGATGAGAACTAAAATTCAGGCACTTCAACAACAAACAATGAAGTTCCAAAAAGAAATTCAAAAACAAGAAGCCGAATTAAAGAAACCAATTCTTGATAAACTTAAGCCTATAATCGATGAAGTATCTAAAGAGATGAAAGTTGCTCTTACTTTTGAAAAATCAGCATCACCTGTTGTTTATGCCGAAAGTGAAGTTGATATAACTGACGCTGTTATCAAGGCTTACGATAAGAAGCACTAATACGTGAAGATTCAGCAACTAAAAGATATTGATAAAAGCTTTAGAATTTGCTTTGGAAATGAGGCCTCGCTAGAGGTCTTTTCCATTTCTCATGCTTACGAGCCTTATGATGATAGTTTTATCTTTATTAAAAATAGAAAATTTCTATCAGAGATTGGAAGGTTATCTAAAAAAGAGAGTTTTCAGAAAACTGGAATTATTTTTGAGCAATCGTTCTTCGAAACACTAGAAGACTTATCTGATCTTAAAAAACAGTTTTCTTGGTTTGCTACGGTTGAGAATGTTAACCGTGCAATGTGTGATTTTTCTAAACCTTTCTATGACAAAAAATATGGTGAACTAAATTATTTTGTTGATGGAAGACAAATGGGAACAGCAATTATCGATTCTTTTTCAGATATCGCTCAAAATGTCTTTATTGGTGAAAATGTAACAATTGAAAAAAATGTTCGTATTTATCCTGGCACAGTTATTCTTCCCAATTGTCATATAGCAGAGGGAACTACTATCTACCCGAATGTAACACTTTATCCATTCACACAAATAGGACCTAATTGTCGTATCCACTCTGGAGTGACGATTGGTACAGATGGATTTGGTTATAACTTTATTGATGGAGTACATCAGAAGATTTGGCACCTTGCAGGTGTTGAAATTCAATCCGATGTTGAGATCGGTGCATCTAGTAAAATTGATGGTGGAGCATTTATTCCAACGAGAATTGGTAAAGGAACTAAGATAGATAATCTAGTTCAAATTTCTCATAATGCTCAAATTGGTGAACACAATATCTTCGCAGGCAAATCTGGTGTTGCTGGGAGTGTTGAGACAGATAGTTATTGTATTTTTGCAGCATCTGCAGGAGCTGCACCAGGTGCAAGACTTGGCAAGGGTTGTCAGCTTGCAGCACAGAGTGTCGTTAGCGAGAACGCAGTTATTGAAGCTGGTAGCGTATTAAGTGGTCATCCAGCAAGACCTTTAAAAGAATGGTTAAGATCTCAAGCTAAATTGAGACAATTAATAAATAAATAAAGGTCGGATATGTTATTAAATAATGTTGAAGTTAAAAGTTTTCTCCCTCACAGAGCGCCATTTCTTTTTATAGATACGGTGGGAGAAGTTATTACTCCTGAATCCTTTAAGACTATTGATTCTCCTGAACCAAAAGATCTGATGGGATCAAAGGTTATTGCATACTTTGAAGTAAAAGAAGACTTAGAAATTTTAAAAGGTCATTTTCCTGGTAACCCAATACTACCTGGTGTGATCCAAATTGAGATGATGGCGCAAGCTTCTGCTTTTACATCTTTGCCTCTTTATAATTTATCTAAAAAAGATTTAAATATTGAGACAGTTCTTGTAAGTGTTGAAAAATCAAAATTTAGAAAACCGATACTCCCAGGCATGAAACTTGAAATTCATGCCACGATGGTAAAGAATCGTGGAACTATAGCAAGTTATTCAGCAGAAATATTTTGCGACGGAGAAAAGCAATCCGAAGCAGTATTCTTAGCTAAATTAGAAATTAAAAAGGATTCGTAAATGAGTGTACAAATTCACCCAACAGCAATTGTTGAAGAGGGTGCAAAGTTTGGAGAGAATGTAGTTGTGGGACCTTATTGTATGATTGGAGCAAATGTTTCAATTGGTAGTAATACAGTATTAAAATCTCATGTCGTAGTAGAAGGCCACACAACAATAGGTGAGGGAAATGAAATTCATCAATTTTCTTCCATTGGTGTTCCTCCTCAAGATAAGTCTTACAAAGGTGAACCAACGCAGACAATTATAGGAAACAACAATCTCTTTAGAGAAGGTGTAACTATTCATAGAGCAACAACAAAGCAGGACCTTAAAACTATAGTTGGTGATAATGGGTATTATATGGCCAATGTTCATATTGCTCACGACTGTAAGATTGGAAGTAATATTACCCTTGCAAACGCAACTATGTGTGCTGGACATGTCATTATTGATGATTTTGTTCAGATGGGTGGTGCTTGCGGTGTTACACCTTTTTGTCATGTTGGTGAGGGATCTTTTATCGGTGCTGCCTCTGCAATTGATAAAGATGTTCCACAGTACAGCACAGCTTTTGGAAATAGAATAAAACTAAAAGGTGTCAATATAATTGGAATGAGAAGACGAGGTCACTCTAAAGATAAGATTTCTGAATATGTAGATTTTTTCAGAATGATGGAATCATCAGCACTTTCTCCAAAAGCATTTGTCGATCATCCAGAATTTATGGATGAATATAAGTCTAATGAGGTTGTTCAACAAGTTGTCGCTTTTATCAAGAAAAGTGAAATTGGTCTTGCTCCATTCATGTCATAAAATAAAGAGGTTAGTATGAGTAAAATAAAAGTTGCAGTTCTTGGTTACGGGCATTTAGGTAAATGGCATTGTCAAAAAGTAGATGCCTGTGAAGAGTCTATTCTTTACGCTATTGTTGAACCTTTTGAACAAAATCAAAAGCTAGCAAAAGAAAATCATCCAAATGCAAAAATTGTATCTCGAGTTGAAGATGTAATGGATGAAATTGATGCTGGTGTTATTGTTACTCCAACTTCAACACACTTTGAATTATCAAAAATTCTTCTTGAAAATAAAAAACATATATTTTGTGAGAAACCGCTTTGCTCATCGACTGAGGAAGTTGAAAAGCTTGTTCCTCTTTTGACTAAGGATAAGGTTTTTCAGGTTGGGCACAGTGAAAGATGTCATAAAGCTTGGGATGAGTTAGATGGATACTTTAAAACTATCACTGGTAAATTTAGTGCAGATCTAAATAGAGTCGCACCTTTTAAGGGGCGAGCGACAGATGTTGACGTTGTTCAAGATCTAATGATTCACGATCTTGATCTCGTTCTCTACCTCTTAGGTAAAAGCCCAGTCAGTGTAAAAGCTTATGGGCATAAGATAAGAACTGATAAGTGGGATCATGCTACAGCTATTTTAAACTTTGCTGATGGAAGTATGGCCAAGGTCACATCTGGTAGAAATCATATAAAAGAAATTAGAGCTTTTGAACTTATGAGTGACAAGGGATGCTTATATGTAGATCTTTTTGAGAATTCATATGCCATTGGTACTAACTCCCAATTTGAAAACGGAGAGTTTGTAGAAAAGAAAAATTATGAAAAAAGAGATCATCTTATAATAGAGCATCAAAGTTTTTACAATGCAATCAACTCGAATGAAAAACCAATGGTTACTTTTGAAGATGGTGCAAAGATTGTTAAACTCATTGATAGTGTTCTGGCTTCATTAGAGAGTAACAAAAAAGTGACTTTGGATTAAGAATGTCTGAATCTCAATGCCTTATAATAGCAGGAGAAAAGTCTGGTGAAGACCATGCAATGACTTTTTTCCCTGAGCTAAGAGCACTTGTTCCCAATACCAAGTTTTTTGGTGTTGGCGGTGATAAGCTAGAAAAAGAAAATGTCGAAATTCTCTATCACGTAAAAGAATTTTCAAGCGTCGGTATTACAGAAGTCGTAGGTAAACTTAGATTCTATTTTAAGGCGATGGATATAATAATTGCAGAGGTAAAAAAAAGAAAATGTAAGACGGCTATCCTCGTCGACTTTCAAGGTTTTAATCTCAAACTTGCCAAGAAACTAAAGAAAATGAATGTTGATGTTCTTTACTATGTTGCCCCTCAAGCGTGGGTTTGGAAGCCCTGGAGAGCAAAGGCCATAGAACAAAGTGTTCATACTCTTTTCACAATTCTTCCATTTGAAAAAAAATGGTTTCAAGATCGTGGAGTGAAGAAGATAAAAGGTGTCGTACACCCTCTTAAGGTTGAGTATGGCAAAGCAATAGACTCAATTCGTAAAAGACAATTTGCAGATTTTCAAAATCGAAAGATTAGACTTCTTCTTTTGCCTGGTAGTCGAAGACCTGAGGTTGAAACACTTTTTCCTATTTTTATTGAAGCCATAAATCTTCTAAGAGAAGAGGGGTTTCAGTTGGATATTGGTTTAGTCCAAGTTGAAACTGTTGATGAAAATCTCTATGAGTCTAAAGCCGTAGAACTATCTCAAAGATGGGAATCTCACCAGCTCGAAGATGCGTTTGATTGGGCTGACATATGCTTTGCTTCAAGTGGAACTGTGACTTTGGCCACTGGTCTTTTTCAACTACCAACGGTAGTAGCTTATAAAATTTCATTGATTAATGAATTTTTATTGAAAATGTTGATTCCTTATAAAGGGCCAGCAAGTTTAACAAATATTATACTCGATGAGATGGTGTTCCCGGAAGCTCTACAATATGAAGCAGATAGATATACCCTCACAAAGTACGCAAGAGAACTTCTAACAAATGAAGAGCTTTATAATAATACAATATTAAAGTTATCAAAAACGAACAGTTTAATTAGTGGTGATGACTTCTCGACTGCAGAGTATATGGCAAAGGTGATCTCAGAGTGAGTAATATAAAATCGAAGTTTCTAAAATTAATAATTTTAAAACCTCTTTCTACTGTTTGGGAAAATGTTTATCGTATCAGGAGATCATTCTATGAGTACGGAATATTAAAAAAAGAATATTTTAAAGTGCCTATCATCTCTGTTGGTAATATAACTTTTGGTGGGACTGGTAAGACTCCAATGATCGTCTACCTTACTCAGAAAATGGCAGAACTTAACTTAACACCTGCTGTATTAACAAGAGGCTATAAAGGTGAACTCGAGAATGATTCCGGAATCATTAAGGGGGGGCAAAGATTTAGATCAAACCCTAAAGAGTTCGGTGATGAACCACTTCTAATTTCTAGGAAAATGGATCGAGGTGCTGTAATTGTTGGTAAAAGAAGAGCAAAAAATCTTAAAAAATACTTTCATGAAGTTTCTCCAGATGTCGTATTCCTCGATGATGGTTTTCAACATATACAACTGTATCGCTCGTTCAATATTGTTCTTTTTGATGCTGCTCTTCCACTTGCTAGATATCAAACTGCTCCTATGGGCTATCTTCGTGAAGGGCTTACAGCGTTAAAGGATGCGGATGCGATTGTTCTTAGTCGAGCTGATCAGGTAAGTAGTGAGAAAATGGAAAATCTTTTATCACTTCTTAGACCCTATCACAGGGAGGGTATACCAATAGCTAAGTTTGGATATAGACCAGATGGGCTCTTTGATAGCTTTGATAAAAAGAAATTTGAAATGGATGAATTAGCAGGAAGAGAAATAATTGCTTTGAGTGCTATTGCTTCACCAGATTCTTTTTATCAGTTATTAGAAGATAATGGAGCTACAATAGTGGAAAAAATTGTCTACCCAGATCATTATCTTTTTACTCAAAGTGATATGAATGAGGTTTTATTAAAAAGTTCTCAAAGAAATGCATTGGTTATTACAAGCGAAAAAGACATGGTTAAGGTGCGTCGGGTGATTCAAGACGATAGAATTGTCTATGTTAATATATCTGTCTCTTTTGTTTCTGGTGAAGAAGAGCTGCTTGGTGGACTTAGACAAGTTATTCATCTTGATTAAGATCTTAATTCGCCTACAATAAGACAATTATTCTTATTAAGGTGAACTTATGAAACTTAACTTTTTTACTCTGATTTCTCTGACATTTCTTCTAACAAGTTGTTCTACATCTTTTACAGAATTCTTTAATAAAAAGGCTGATGCTCAGCAAAGAAATGAAGAACTTATAAAGTCATTTGAAGGTGAAGAGAAAGTATTAGAAAAGTTTAAAGAAAAAGAAGTTCCACCGGTCGTTATAAAAGTAGAACCTAAAAGTAATAAAAAAAGCACTCAAAAGAAACCTCCTAAAAAAACAATTACCAAGCCTAAGCCTACAAAAGTTGTAATTAAAAAGTCTAGATATCCTAAGGATCATCCTAAAGAATTTATAGAAATTGATAAACTTACAAAAAAATATTGGGAGAAGTTTAAGCCTACACTTTTTGAAGGTGAGAAAATGATTCTTGATATAAATTACTTAGGTGTTAGTACTGGAAAGGTTGCAATATCAACTATGCCTTCTAAAAAGATTGGCGGAATAGATACATATCACTTCCACGCGAGGGCCAAAACATCGACTTATTACTCTTATTTATATGAGCTCGACGATAATGTTGATTCCTATGTCGATAAAACAAGCTTTACTCCTGTTAAATTTAGTCTCATCCAAAGAGAATCTAGTCAGAACATAGATGATCTCCAACTTTTCGATAAAGATTCCCTTCAAAGCTATATTTTTTATAAAAGGGACAGAGATGGAAAAATCAAAAAGAAAAAAGAGACTATGCCTACACCGATTCGATTTCAAGATGCATTTTCAATTCTTTTCTTTCTTAGAGGACTTCCTTATGAGAAAGATGAAACCTATACAGTACCTATGATGAATAAGGGAAAGGTACTTATCTTGAAGGCAAAAGCAGGTTCTAAAGAGATGATCGATACAGAGATTGGTAGAATTGATGCAATCAAAGTTATAGCTTCAACTCAATATTCCGGAGACACTCTTAAAAGTGGAGATATGACTTTTTGGTTTTCAAACGATGAACGAAGAATTTTTTTAAAGTTCGCTGCAAAGATAAAAATCGGATCTATCAGCGGTGAAATAGAAAAATATGAGAGATAAAGTAACATCGAAAAATCTAAAAATTTTAATTGTATGTCCAAGCCAAACCTTCGCATCTGTAGATCAAAAAGCTATTACTGATGCTCTCTATCTTAGAGACATAGGAGGTAATCCAACTCTTTATTGTCTTAAAGATTCATTTATCGAAAGAGAAGCAGAGAATCTCTCGTTAACAAGAATTTTATTTCGCGGAGTTAAGTCAAAGAGGCTACTTAATATCAGCTATTTTTTGGATATAAGAAAAGTATTAAAGGAAGATAAGTGGGATGTTGTGCATTGTTATCACCGCTCTTCACTTTGGGCTTTGTGTATTTGGCTTTTTTATAAATCTGAAACTGCTCTTTTTTTTAGTTTTAACGAATTTTTTAAAAGAAATATACCGCTATTTTGGGCACCATTTCTTCTACGAAGAGTGGACGCAGTATTCACATTTGGGGAAACAGTTTCTAAAAAATTTCATCAACACTTCCAATATCCAATTCGAAAAATAATAAATTCCGGTTCAGGGATCGAATTTGGAATACCATCAAATGTTAAGTTGGATAATTTATGCATAGGGGCTTTTCTCAATGATGAAAGTGAAATGGACAACTTTAGAACACTTCTATTTTCTCTTTCAGGTATAAAAGAGTCTTTAGATGAAACTGAAATAAAAGTAATCATCAATACCTTTAAACCTATCAAGGACTTCTATCTATATAGTGAAATCAAAAAGTACTCAGATTCTTTAGGACTAACTGACAGTATTGAGTACATCGAGGGATCTTCAGATCGCTTTTATAAATCTATTAATCTGTTTGTATCATTTTCATTTCATGAGCCGGTAAACTGCCAGGAGATTAAGGCCTTAGCAATTGGTCTTAATGTTGTTGCTCCTCGCACCGCGTTTAGAGCTGAGATGACTGATAGGCTCAATATTAAATCTCTGAAAACATATTACTTTCAGGATGCAAGAGCTTTCAAAGAAGCTGTACTTACGCTTTTGGGTAATAACCTGGGTGAACCAGTTGTATTTGAACAAAATCAAGAGCTAGAAACATATGTTGATATCATTCATTCTCAGTATGAAATAGCCTTTGAGGCCAGAGGAAGACTTGGTGCACTGAAGACCTGATATGATTGATTAACCGTTCGTTTTCATTGACTAAATTACATTTACAGACTATAAAGTCACATCTTTAAAATTGTATTTTACAAGGTTAGGGACTTCGTTTTTAACGAAGCTATTAAAATTTAAGGTGGTCTATATGACAACTATGCAAATCCCCGCGTGGGCAAAAGAATTTGATGTTGTAACAGCAGCAGAAGCTGAAACAACAAATGTAAATGAAGAGTTTGAGGCTCTTTTAGGTAAAGCTACAACTGGTAACTTTATTGAAGGTGAAGTTTATAAAGGTAAAGTAATTTTTGTTACTGAAGACTTTGTAACTGTTGACATCGGATATAAGCAAGAAGGTTTAGTTTTCGCTAAAGAATTTAGAAACTATGATGGTACTTGTAAAGTAGCTGTTGATGATGAAATTGAAGTTTATCTTGAAAAACTTGAATCACATCTTGGTAACTTAGTTCTTTCTGCTGATAAAGCAGAAATATTAAAAGCTTGGGATAAAATCTCTGAAGCTTGTGATAAAGGTGACCCAGTTAAAGGTACAGTTATTGCAAAAGTTAAAGGTGGTTTATCAGTTGATATCGGTGTTAAGGCTTTCTTACCAGGTTCACAAATTGATATTCGTCCAACTAAAAATCTTGATAAATTCATCGGTAAAAACATGGAATTCAAGGTTATTAAGTTTAATAAGAAACGTGGAAACATCGTTCTTTCTAGAAGAGCTATTCTTCAAGAAGAAAGAGGGAAGTTAAGAGACGAGACTTTAGGTCAAATCCAAGAGGGTATGATTGTTAAAGGTATCGTTAAGAACATCACAGATTATGGTGCATTTATTGACCTTGGT
>Ga0307959_1000070_pt1 | contig 54593 bp, 41 predicted proteins | sample OrgLakmetagen494_FD_201813 | JGI IMG/M metagenome (GOLD analysis project Ga0307959, IMG submission 201813) | Saline water microbial communities from Organic Lake, Antarctica - #494 | ecosystem: Environmental > Aquatic > Non-marine Saline and Alkaline > Saline | place: Antarctica: Organic Lake...
GTAAACATTTTTTCTTTTTGTCATCTATTTCTCCTCGATAGTAGTTATACTACACTAAGAAAACTGTCCACTTTTGGTGGGGAGGTCCACAGTTCAAATCTGCCTCTCACTACCATTTAAAACAGATACTTAAGTCTTCATAAAACTCTACATTACAACTTATTTCTAAACTGTGTGTTACGGGTGTGTTACCGATTCCAAAAAACTTATTTAAACAGAAAAAGGATCAGAGATATTGTCGACTGAGCTTCCAAGCATGTGCTTATGCTTCATTATTCTTGTAGAGTGAGAAGTAACTTTTAGTTGAGAATACGACGGCGCGTATGATTCGAATGGGATCACACTAGCCCGACAAAAAAACCATTTACTTCGATATTTTTAGTTGCCTTAAATAGTTGAGAATTGATTCATAATTCATAATATTATTATTAAAATGGGAGAAGAAATTCAAGTCCCACTCCCAGACCAGTTTCTTTGTCTAAACCTTCGTTAATCCTGTATTCAGTCACCACAAAAAAGTTGTTATAAAACCTATAACCCAGCTGATGCTCGGTAACCCAAGAGATTTCATCTTGATTCATATTTTGATCGGCAAAACCGGCAAGATAAAGACGACTATTGAAAATTCGAGGAGCAATAACAACAGAATAAATGTATTCTACCTGCCAATTAAAACCATCCTGATGATCAGCTTGCACAGGAAATAAATTTATTCCAAAAGTGACAGCATTTCTTTTGAAGAAATCTTCTAAAGTTGAAATAGAGCTTATATTCACCAGTAGACCTGCTCGCACCAGATCATTTCTTTGACCACTTTGCATCGCAGCTTGTAAGGAAATCGCCAGAACCTTATCTTGAGAAAGGTAATAACGGACGTTTTGTTCAGTATAATATCGCTCTGTGTCGGCAGATTCAGGAGACTGCATCTCAGAGAAATAATCGACTAATGAAAAATACTGAAATCTTCCGGGTAAATCGGCTAACAGATTTATGGTCATGACATTATAGGCACGCGAATCCCTGTAGTAGTTAAAATCAAGTTTTCCCGATGCTGCTTTTGTTTCACCTGCAACTTGTGCATAAGCATTACACCAAATAAGAGTAGTTATGATGAGATAATATTTCATGCCTCTCCTTCTTGTTGATTATCCATTAGCTTTTCCTAACCAGTTCTTAAGTCCCCGTTCCTCATCTGTTCCCGGTAAAATATTGTCTAATAAAAACGCCCACAATCCCGAAACCATCATGGGAGTGGCCAAAAAGACGTTGAAAAAAATCTGCAAAGAAGTATTACTAACCTCAATAGAATTTCCTTCCATATAGGCAGGCAAGGCTAAACCTAGTAGTAATGAGGTCCCTATGATCATCTCATTTCTCGAAGTAGTCACCTTCGCCTTAAGAACTAATCTGAGTCCCGTCATTACCAAAATACCGAAGGCAGTCAAATAGACTCCTCCCAATATCACTTTTGGAATTTGACCAAGCACCACACCAAACTTACCTATTATTCCTATTAATATTAAAAGTATCCCCGCCACTATACAAACATAACGACTACTCACTCCACTGAGCCTAACGACACCAACGTTCTGTGAGAAAGAAGAAGAAGCAGTACCTCCCAAAGCCGCGGAAATAATACTAGCTAAACCTTCAGTACCAATTCCTCTGCTAATCCGTTTCACATTAGGTGTCTTCACCTCGCTGGACTCTGCAACAGCGAGATAATCACCAAAAGATTCAAGCGCCGTTGCAATATAAGGGATAGTCATGGCCAGAATGAAGCCGGGATTAAATTTAGGGGCTCCCCAAGGAAATACTTTTGGTACTGAAACCCAAGCGCTATCAAGAATCGGTGAGAAATTAACAAACAGAGCATCGCCCTGAGTAAACCAACCTATGAGGGTCCCAGTAATGGCCAAACCATAGGCCACGATCACTGCTAGAAAAAGGGACATCGACTTTACTACTGCACCGAAGGCGAAACTTCCCAGTAAGACCAAAATAATAACTCCAAAAGCATAGGGCCAAAAGTCTCCGATGAAATCGTTTATGACAGGCCAGAGACCAAGACCCACCATCATGACCACTATACCTACAGTGATAGGCGAAATAAACCGAGTGAAAAAACGCATGAGATTGAGGTAACCAAAGAGAGCTTCTAAGAATGCACCAACTAATAAAGCACCAACTAGGTACTGCATAGTCAAAGTTGGATCAGAGTAGAGAGAGACTCCAATGCTTCCTAAGGCTAAATAAGCTGGCACATGACCCATGGTAGATCCCTGGATGATGGGGAGCTTCACGCCTAAGGTGACTTGAAGGATGGTCGCTATCCCGACACCCAAATTGATATACCCTATTAGTTGCCCAGTTTGTTCACCAGAGAGACCAACAGTTTCTCCGATGATTACTCCACCAGTAATGCTTCCTAAGATCATGGCGAAGATATGCTGAAAAGCAAAAATGATAGACCGCCCTAGCGGAGGACGATCATCAATACCATAAATAATATTAGTCTCTGTTTTTGCTGAACCCATTAATTTTGCCTACTATTTAGTTTGATTCATTTCATTAATGGCCTTCACAAATTTCTCGGAACTAGAGACCCATCCGAAGACACCACCTTGCATCTTCACACTCTTAATCGCTCCTGCGTAATTATCTTTATCAGTTGCTCCTGTACAATCTTTAAGAACTAAGCACCAATACCCCAGATCATTTGCCTGTGTCATTATGGTATCGACACAGACATCAGTGGTTATGCCAGTGATTACTAAATGCGTAATGCCGAGGTTTTGTAAAGTCATAAAGAATGTACTCACACCCATGACTCCTTTACCGGACTTATCGATTAAATATTCACCTTCAATCGGTTCTACTTCTTTTACGATGCCCCAACTCTTTGAACCTCTTATGAGCAGCTGTCCCATACCACCTTCGGGTTTTTCACCAATGCCTACGCCTTTGCCGATTATCTTACTACGCAAAAGCTTGTTGTACGGGCAATCACTTAAATCCGGGAGGTGACCTTCTCGAGTGTGTATGACGGTAATATCTGCTTCACGCACGGCCTTAAGTACTTTACTTGTCGCCTTCAAAGGTGAAGCGGTATTTTCTAAAGGATATCCCATGACGTCTACGTAACCATTTTCACCACAAAAATCGATTTGATAATCAATAGAAACAAAAGCTGTTCGTGCGGAGTCAAATTCAAGGTAAGCTGATTCTCCAAAAGTCGGACTGTCTTCACACTCCACTTTAAATAGCTCTCCTTTCGGTGCACCGTGGAGCCAAGTAGGGAATCGATACGTGCGATCTTTTTGAAACTGCTCATAATCTTGTTGTGCTCTAGCGAGAAACTCTTCGCCACGCTTATTGAGTAAGTTCTCATATTGCCGCTCTTCGGCCATATCTGAAGCTGTTCCTGGGGCCCAGCTGGACTCACTGTTTTTTTTAAAATCTTTTTCTTGAGAATTTTCGTTACGTTTATTCATATTCAACTCCTTAGTTATCGGGTTTACTTTTTTTAGGGAAGATCAGCTTTTCAAAGATTAAAACAAAGATAATGACTGAAATAATTGGGTTACTAAAAACTGTTGTGATGATTCTTGGGACTTCATGCCATTTTTCTTCCGGTAACATAAACAGACCTAAGCTTAGGAAGATAGAAAATCCAACGAGTGTCTGCTCTCTTCGGTTGAATGCCGGTGACTTCATCATCATATTGGCCCCAATACCTACAACGCTGGAAGCAATCCCTAGCAATACTGCACCGGCAACTGGCTTCGGCATCGCGGCCATCATTCCTCCCATAGGGCCAATAAAGGCTAGGAAGAAGAAGATGACAGAAGCTACGATAATGAAGCTTCGAGCAGCAACCTTAGTTAGCATAACAATACCCAAGTTCTCTCCATAGGCCACTGTTGCTGGAACACCTAAAAGTCCCGGAAGAGCGGTTTCAATAGCTCCCAGAATGGTGATGGAGCGATTCATACTTTTATCATCAATTTTCTCGTTTACAATGCCAGCATATCCTTTCAAGTTACCAAAGTGATTCAATGCCGCCATAAGGTTGACGACTATCATTATGGCGATGAGATCCAGCGGTGGAAAACTAAGTCCGTAAGGCAATATTTTCGGTAGCACAAAAGTTGATGGCGCTTGCACTAATTGCCAATCAAAGTCTCCTGCAACCATGAAGATTCCGTAGCCGAAGAAAATGACAAATAATGGTGGCAATGTACCCCAGAGACCTTTTCCGCGTATGGCCAGAAATGTTCCTCCAAGTGCCAATGCTATTCCAACTCCAAACTGCCAACCAAAGCCAAGTTCAGTTAATAATTTCAATCCTTGTCCAGAAATTGAAAGTCCAACCATCATCACCATTGAACCAAGAATTAACGGACTCCAAATTTTTTTGATGTAACGACTTATACCTGTGAATGCTAGAAGCACTATAATGAGTCCTGCAATTGTCTGAGCAAGAAAAGCATGTTGAGCATATTCTTTCCCACCAGCAGTGATGGCGGCCACAATGGCAAGTGATGGAATTATGTTGGGCCCAGAGACCATGGCCATTTTATGCCCCTTCCACACCTGTATAAAAGTAGAAAGACCGATGGTTAAAACGATTGAAGACATATAAGAGGCCAACTCAGCAGAATTGAAATCCATTTCAATTCCAACAATGGCATATCCCCAAACGACTGCATAAAACATGGTCACCACCCACTGTAGAGTGTAAATGATCCAGTCTCTAGTCGATCGCGGATCATCATCCACCTGATAGACTAGGTCTGATGAATTATTATTGTTTGATGTCATCATCCTCTCCTTGTGAGTCTTCAGTGCAAATGAAACGTCCATGCTTTTTCTTAACATGCTGTAAAATTATTTAAACTAAAATTTTATTATTTTCTTTACAGTGTTCTTCTATTTATTTTGTTTCTTTTTTTCATTACGGACCTAATTGGGTAGCAAGTTTCCTAGTTATCTAGTAGAGCAGTGATTTGTCGTTATCTGAAGAAGCAATTCTTGGCTGAATAATGTTCGTAGGTTATTTCTGTGCTGTTGTTCAATCTCTACTAACAAAGAAGAAATACAGTCGAGAAAACTGAGTGAGTGATATTCAAACTTTAAATTTAGCGTATTTTCTTTTATTTCAATTTTTCCATAATAAGAATATGATTCTTTACTGACGACCAAACGGTAGGTCAAATCTTTTGAAAAATAGCGATCTACTTCTCCGATAAAGTGTCTAATCCCTTTTGACTGTCTAGCAGTAAGCTTTAATCCAGTAAGATCTATAATTTTCATAGCAATTCTCCAGACGATTCAATTTTGAAATTATTTTCTACTTATAACTAAATTATATCTTCAAGGGATTGTTTACTTTTTGTATAAGAAATTACAATTGCTATGAAAAAACATAATCATAAAATTCTCTATAACTATTCACTCAATTGTTGCTCAAATATGAGGGACTTTACTTAAGCTTAGGTGTTATTTTAGGTTGAACTGAATCTTTACCTTCTGCGATTGTTTTGGTTTTTGGGGACGCTTGATATGTTTGAGGAAGTTCTAAAACAAATGTGCATCCACAACCGGGATTATTCTCCACAGATATTTTCCCCTGAAGTAGCGATGTCGCCTGCTTCACAATTGTCAAACCAATTCCAAGTCCACTTTTATCCTGTGTTCCAGATTTAAAAGGTTTAAAGAGATCCTTGATCTGCCCCTCGTCGATACCTCCACATTCATCCCTGACCTCTATAACGATACACTCATCGGAAAGCTTCGCACTTAGCAGAACATGACCATTTTCCTTTGTATATTTAATCGCATTTTGCACAATATTCGTTATAGCGGATAAAAGTAGCTGCTGGTCTGATTCTATGCTTATATTAGACACAATATCACTTTCTAAGATTTGCTTCTTTGCAAGGGAATCTATTTCAGCAGTTAATAAGATTTGATCAATGAGATCACTTAGGGAGAAAGCCTCAATAATAAGCTCAGTATTTGATCGCATACGAACTTCAGAAAGGGATCTATCAATTAACCCTCTCATTCGGGTCAAACTTTCTTCTAACACTTTCGCAGTCCCCCCCCCCGTCCCCACAAGGCCCTGTTTAATCATTGAATGTGCAATGGTTGCACTCGAGAGAGTATTTCTTAATTCATGTGCAAGAAAGCCCAAGTTCTTTAGTTCTCGTTCTTCACTTTCTTCTTTGCTTATTTCTTTACTTAGATACTGATACTCGGAAACGGCTGAAGCTATCGCTACATCTAAGCATAAGTTGAAGCTACGAAATTCTTCAGGAGAAATTTCAACTAATTTTTCTTGTGCCAAGCCTGTAATCGCCTGACAGATTGCGCCATAAGCATGAACGACATGTGATAATGAATAATTAAGGCGGAGCATCTCCCCACCATGAGTCGCTGCTTTCTCTTTTAGACCTACATTCGATTCGTGAAGTGAGGTGCCTTCCAAAAAAAGTATGAGCTGTTTATAGAACTCAGGTAGACCCTGACGCATTTTATGAGAAGAAGACAGAGAGCCTGCAAGGTCTAGAGTCTTACTTTCAGCAAGATCCAATATTTGGGATTCATTTTTTCTAAGAAATTCTGGTAGCATCTGTACTCTCCTTATAAATGTGTAAACTTAGTAATAATCGTTGTTAAAGATGTATTAACATTTTTATTAGTGTATTCCTATTAAATGAAAATAAATAAGAAGAAGAAAATTTTGATAGTTGATGATGCAAAAGAGTCATTAAACCTTTTGACCCTATTACTAGAGAGTAACAACTACCTTGTGGATTGTACCACGAATGGCAGAGAAGCGCTGGAGAGACTAAACAAAGCGGTGGATTTACCTGATTTAATCATCTTAGACACTCAGATGCCAATAATGGATGGTTTTGAGTTTCGCTTGCATCAGAGTCAATCCTTACGTATTAGCGAGATACCAGTGCTAGTGACTACAGGAGACACTGATTTGAGTATCTCTAAAAGAATGAGGTACCCTATAAAAATTGAACATAAACCTCTTCAAATAAAATCTTTTTTAGAATCTGTTACTCAATGCTTAACTGTAAAATGATTAACTGATAGCTTTTTAGAGAAACAAACACAATTTTTAAACAAATACTATACTGTTCAAAGTTTCGTATAAGTTTAAATTATTTCACTTAATGACTGTCGTCCATGCTTAAGTTCCATTACACCCACTTAGTCATACTCCTTAGTATTCGTTTGAAACTTGGTACTTGCCATTAGTTGCGTATAAAGCAAAAAAGAAAAGACTTCAATTGGTATGAAAGAAAGTGGCTAGTATGTTTTGCTTTTGAAAAAAAATTTACTGAACGAAGAAGTACATAAGGACTAAAGCATGCTTTATTTTATTAAGTTAAATGCGAGACAGCTAATTATCTGTTCTTTACGCACAGGTTTAGCCAAATGGGAGTTACAACCTGCTGCAATACAAGCTGCAATTTCTTTTTTCATAGTATGTGCTGTCAGTGCAACAATAGGAATAGTGTGTCCAGCCTTTCTTAGCTGTTCAGTTGCTTCGATTCCACTCATGTTTGGCATCATGACGTCCATAAAGATGAAATCAAAAGGTGTTTTTGAACATTTCTCAAGAACATCAACTCCATCGACAGCAAAGACTATGTTTGCTCCAGAATCTTCAAGAAAAATTTTTATAAGTCTTCTATTTTCAATTACATCATCTGCAACCAAAATTTTTTTTCCTTTCAAAAAATCTACTTTTATTGGGATGTCACTGTTTAGGTCCTCTTGAGCTTTATTATATCTCTCAACAAAAGAGTCTTCATTACTGCTAATTTCTATCGGTAAAATAAATTGAAAAGTACTCCCTACGCCAGCCTCACTATCCAAAAGGTCGAGGTTGCCACCGAGAGTTTCTGCAATCATTCTAGAGAGGTGGAGGCCTAGACCTGTGCCTCCAAACTGTCTATAAATACTTTCGTCGGCTTGAGAAAATGGTGAAAAAAGTTTTTTCTGGGCATGTTTAGGAATACCTACTCCTGTATCAGAGACCACGATACTAAGTGCACCTGTATCTTTTGTCTTGTAAATGAATGTCAAGTGAATTTTAACTTCGCCTTCAGAAGTAAACTTGATTGCATTTCCAGCCAAATTCAAAATTATTTGCTTTAAACGGGCTTCATCTGTGTATATTAGGTTAGGAACATTCGGTCCGAAATCGAAGTCCAATGTTACTTTACTTTGCTCCGATTGAACTTTTAAAATTCCAATTGAATCGTCTAATAAATGCAAGATATTAACTTCATTTTTTTCTATAATAAGTTGGCCAGCTTCCATTTTAGAAATATCTAAAATATCATTTAACAATCGGAGTAAATGCTCACCGCTTTTTTTTATTTGTGATGAGTACTCTCTAGATCTCGAGTCCTCTAATTCATGTAAATCATATAATAGGTCTGAGTATCCGATTATAGCATTCATTGGTGATCTAAGTTCATGACTCACGCTTGCAACGAATTGAGATTTTATCGCGTTCGCTGCACTTGCTTTCTCTTTAGAGAGCCTAAGCTCCGATTTTTCATCTATTTGAGAACTAATATCGTGGATAATTCCAATCCAGCGACCACTATTTTCAGTGGGAACATACGAAGCCGACAATGATAAAGTAAGACTTTCTTTAGCAGATCTGTTGTACTTAAAATCTGAAGAAAAAGTTAGGTTGTTGTTTTTTGCAATTTCAAACTCTGACAAAATTCGATTTTTATCAACAGAGTCAATTTTTCCAAAAAACTCTTCCGATTTTACCGTTATACTACGATCTTCAAAACCCAATATATTCTCCTTAGAGTCCGAAATATTGATATATTCTTCATCGAGACTCCAATCCCAAACAATGACCTCACCGACATCTACTGCAATATCTAACCTGGCTTTAAATTCTTCCAACGTTTGGTTTTGTACAATTACTTTTGTAATATCTTTGGAGATTGAGAGGATGTGGGCAACTTGTCCTTCTCGGTCTTGAATTGGTGACAGTACAACTTTCCACCACTTGGCGTTGCCTTTGGCCGTCTTACACATACCAGTAAAGCTTGATCTATTCCCGTTTAAGCACTCTTTAAATGATTTTTTTACCATCGGTACAATCTGAGGACTCCAGTCTGCAAACCAATCCCTTCCTAAAGCTTCATCGACATTTTCGATTTCCATCAAATCACAGCCACTAATATTTATTCGCTCAAGCAAGCCTTTCTTGGAAAGAATTTTGACGCAGTCCAAATTTGATTCAAATATAGCCTCGAAAGAATTTACTAAGAAATCAATACTTCTCATAACTATAACCTTACAGTGTATTTTGATACAATTTAAGCCTCTAACACTTAAAAGATTCTGTCTACCTAACTCTAAAAAGAATAGAAAAGGTAAAAAACTATTAGTAGTAAGCAAGCCGTCCTATTAAACTTACCTACTCATCTTTTTAAAATGCCAACAACAGCCCATGTAGTACCCTAAGCTTCTCATCAGAAGCTTTCCCAATCAATCTTCTACACTCTTCTCTTAGCTCCTCATCACACTTACTCTTACCGACTAATTCATCCCAGTCCTCCCAAGATAATTTCAGACGAGATATAAATAATTCAACGTAGGGCCTTCTAATATAAGCTCGACCATTTTCAGCATGAGCAATCTTGGTCTGTGTAACTACCATGAGCTTCGCTAATTCTCTTTGAGATAGACCCGAATTTAATCTAAGACTCTTTAGAGCTTTCGATTCTTCGGTAACTCTAACAAAGCGACTTCTCTTTGCCATAATTTCTCCTTCCATGAGCAGTGCGGGGTACTCAGAGTACCCAGCTCCTAGAACATGTTTACAAGATTTTGCTCGAAGAAAATAATATGGTTAACAAAAAAAATTACAGAAGCCCAAACGGAAGCACACGGAAGCCAATCAGTGTAATTCTGTGCAACTTTATGTAACAGTAGAGATAGCAATTTCATTCAAGTGATTGAAACCATTAGTTAATAATTTCAAGAAGATAATCATGGATATAAAAAAACCTGCAAAAAGCAGGTTTTTAAATGGAGGAGACAGCCGGATTTGAACCGGCGGCGGTACAGTTTTGCAAACTGCTCCCTTGGACCACTCGGGCATGTCTCCATAAAATGAGTAATTATAATTGCTTAGAAAGATTTAGTTGTCAATCCTTTCTTAAATTGAACAGCTTATTGTACGATGACTCTCTTGACTCCGATCGTTCCAATCAACATTTTCTTATGAGACACAAAGTGAAGCTTACGAGTCTTTGACCCTTTATATGTCAAATTCCACTTATCTCCATCTCGGCTTAAATCTAATATTAAAGCTGCACGACTACCAGTGATACCATTGTATAAATAATCAATTATAACTGCACCACCTTGATGTCCTGAAAAGTTATTTGATTCGAGTCTTACAATTTTACGACCTTCTTTTTCCATTAGCGTAAAGCCACTATAAACGTCTTCAGTATTGTGATTTTTATCGATTTTAACTGAACCTGATTTTGAAATAAGTTTTACGTTTATTCCAGTCACATCACTACTTGAATCAGTAATAAGAGAGATGACCATACTGTTGGTATCTTCTTCATTAGTTGCTGATACAAGCTTAGTAAGAGCTGCAAACGAGTTAACACTAAAAGTAGCAACAAGTGCAAGAATACATAGGCGGTAGATATTATTCATAATTCCTCCAAGAGATTAGTTATTTTAATACCATCCATGACATTTTCTTTTATATGTTGCAAGTATCTCGCCACGCGTTAGAGTAGTAATTACAGTGCTTTTTGGCTTTTATGGGGGTTGCATTTTGGCTTTGGTGAAAGAATGGCCCCAAGAGACTGGGGCCATTTTAGATTTTTATGCTTCTCTAATTACGTATTTTTCTTTTCCTGCATCAACCATCTCTTTAAGCTCTTTACCAACTTTAAAAAATGGAACTTTCTTAGGACTAACCTTAACGACTTTACCAGTCTTTGGGTTTCTTCCTTCATATGCTTTGTAATTTCTATTAGCGAATGATCCGAATCCTCTAATCTCAATTCTTTCATCGTCGAAAAGAGCCTGAATCATAGTATCGAAGGCGATATTGATAACCTTCTCTGATTGTTTAGGTGAAAGGTTAGCTTGCTTTTCAATGACAGCTATCAAGTCTGCTTTTGTCATAATATTCTCCCGATTGAGTTAACTATCTATTATTATATATCCTATCGACCTAACCCACTTAAAACATTAGCCCACCTTGTATTTTTGGCAATAAATTTTAAACATTTATTCATATTTATATCTAACCTACTGAAATCATATAAGTTTAAGAAAACACTTTGATTTGGGTGATAAAATACTCAAGTAAAGAGATTGCAAACTCGATAAGTGGAACATATTGCCGGGACAATTATCCCTAAAAGGAAATATGAAAAACGTAACTTACATATCATTATTCATGCTCTTAATTCTTGCAGCTGTAAGCTGTAATACTGCGCCTGCAAATAGACCTACTCTTTTAAAGAAAAGTCAGCTCAATGATAATGATGACGAAGAAGAAATTACTCAAGAAGATATTGATCAAGAAAGACAAGACGCCCTAGCAAGACCAGACAATGCAGTAAAAGTTCAAAGTGACTTTTGTGCATGTGATGGCGGTGAAGCCGTATCATTTGGAAGTAACTGTAAATCATATTGTGTTGGAAAAGGTCAAGCTGGTAAAACTCTATATTTTAACGTTGCTATCACACAAGCTATTTCAGAAAGAACAGATATTGGAACATTTAAAAATTGGTGTGATAAAGTCATTGTTGATGTTGAAACTGAAACTCAAATTGGTGGAGATCCACTTTGTCGTCTTGAGATGAAAGATAACACTGGTAGTACAGCTTATAAAAACATTGATCCTATCAACCAAGGCTCAAACTCAGTGACAGTTAACATCTCTGATATTCCAAATGATCAAACTTATAGATTTAAACTTGTTGAAACTGGATCAGGTGTTTCAAGTGATACAAAACAAATTAGATTAACAACACAAAGAATTGATGACCCAGTTGGCGGTCCATTAGCGACTGTCCCAGCTTATCGTTATACATGTATCAATATTAATACAAGTACAGATGGAGTAAGTCTTTTCTATGAAAATGCTTCTCGTCTTTATTTTTACTTTAATCCTGAAACGAGACCAGATCCATTAACGGCTGCTTTTCCAAATATCTTTTGTCACGACAAAGGACTAAGTAACACCCCTATTAATGATCCTCTATTAGAACAAACTCCTAATGCTCTTACACTTTGGGATTCACTTGACCCTAGGTTTTTTGATACAGACGGGAATGGAGTAAGACAAATTTACGACTTACTTCTTCAATCATTAAATGATCAAGGGGTTCAACTAAATCAAGCACCAGAGATCTTTTATAAATTTCAGTGGGCCGTGGGATTAGATGTATCAACAGCAAATGGAGATAACAGTGGAACAACAACTGTTAACCCAGAAAATGCTGACCTTGGATTCTATATGACTCCTTGGACTGATCAGCAAACTTTTAAATCATATTGTCCAAAGCAATCGCATTACAATAGTGACAACCAACTCTTTGTTGCTCTACGCGACCTTGTTGGTGTTGATACTGAAGGTATCTATATTGCAGAACAAGAAAGTGGAACTTCACTTTTACTCGTTAAAGAGTCCGACGTTAAGCCTATTTGGTTTTATAAAGTTAACAATGTAGAAATTGAGCCAAATGAGAATACGATTAAAGGTAAGAAGATTCAGTTTTACTGGCCACCAGCTGCAGAAGGATCAAACCCGTATATCAAGAAATCTCATCAAACGACTTATACTGTTAAAAGAGCTGATGAAATTGGTGATTCTGTAAGTCAGGATAGTCAAAACAATGATGGTGTTCCAAGCACGGTACCAACTCACGATAAGAGAATTGGTTGTATACCTAAGCTATGACCAAATGTATTTGAATGCTAGATCGAGTGTTGGTTTAAGATTCGCTGTGAACATAAAATAGAAGACTCCTAGGTTAATACAACCTACTCCTACGATAATCATTATTTTTCTTAAAATTCTTTTGAAGAGGTTTCCCTTACTATTAAATAGATTTAGGAAAAAGCTGGCCACAAGAACACACATGACTATTATCCCGTAAGTTTTTAATTTTTCTGGTTCATTAACAATTGAGACAAATCTTGGCAGTGCTTTTTTATCGCGAAGCCAGGCCACAAAAAAATCTAAGAATTTGGGATTATCTTGAAAAAAACTACCTATTGGAAGATTATTTAGCTGGGCCTCAACAAGACTTCTTACTTCTCCATCAGTCATTTTAGACATCGGATTTTCTCTGAGAAAGCTTGCGAGCATCTCCTTCATCATTGAATCCATAATCCCTGTGAGATAGCTATCTTTAAGCTCTCTAGGTTTATAAACAGATTCATCAGAAGCGTATTTATTTTGATTTATTGGGGAGATAACTTGAAGGTCTTCAACGGTGTCTCGAATCGATTGTTCAAGCTCATCATTATTTTTTTCTTTTTTACTGTATTCTCTTAAAATTCTCTCTTTTTCGGTTTCCTCTTCGTTTTGAGCGAAGAGAGAAACTGAGAATAAAGAGAGAATAATAAGAATTTTTATCATTATGCTTTATTAAATTTGTCGAAGAACAAAATTGTTGGAGCTGCAACAAATAGTGAAGAGTATGTTCCGATGATAACACCTAGAGTGATGGCAAAGAAAAAGTCGTGAATTACTCCACCACCCATTGCAAACATCGTCCCAGCTACAACTAATGTTGTGAACGAAGTAAGAATTGTTCTTGTAAGCGTCTCATTAAGAGCGTTGTTAATATTGGTTGTTAATGAACTTTGAACATCTTTTTCTTCGTTTTCACGAACTCTATCGTAAACAACAACTGTATCATTCACTGAGTAACCAATTACGGCCAAAAGTGCACCAACAATTTGAAGTGAGAACTCTTTATCCATAACGATGAAGATACCAACAATGATAACAACGTCATGAATTAAGGCCACAATCGCACCTGGTGAATACTTATAATCAAATCTTAATGCAATGTAGATCATAATCATCAAAAGTGCCCAGATCAGTGCCTGAAAGCCTGAGATTCTTAACTGCTCACCCGCTTTAGGACCAACGATATCAGTTTTCTGAATAGTTGGGTTTATTGCTGAGAACTCAGTCATAAGCATTTTTGTGATTTCATCAGTAACAGTATTAAGGTTATCCTCAGATCCACTTACCTTGATAAGTAATTCATTTTGAGAGTCTTCACCTATTTGCTGAACACTTGAAGAATTAAATTTATCATCTAACTCAGATCTTAATTGTCCCATATCAATTTTATCAGAGAACTTAACTTGAATTTCAGCTCCACCTCTAAAGTCTACCCCGTAGTTCAATCCTTTCGTGAAGAAAAGAAAGAGTGAGGCTGCTACTAAAATCAATGAGAAAACAACCGCGATCGGGAATTTTCCAACAAAATCTATATTATATTTTCTACTCATTTTACTATCCTTATATATTAATATCTATTAAATGCTTACTGACTTACCGTTTGTTCTATCCATGTAGAATTCGAAGAAGACTCTTCCAACAAAGTATGAAGTGTAAACAGTACAAATAATTCCGATAATAAGTGTCACGGCAAAACCTCTAATTGGACCAGTACCAAAATTTAGAAGCATGAGACCTGCAACAGCAGTCGTTAAGTTGGCATCTAAGATTGTCCAGAATGCTCTTGAGAAACCTGTCTCAACTGCTTCGCGAACAGGGGTTCCAAATCGGAGTTCCTCTTTAATTCTCTCGTAAATAATAATATTTGCATCGATGGCCATACCTACCGTTAGAGCGATACCTGCAATACCAGGAAGAGTTAAAGTAGCCTCAAGTCCAACAAGACATGCAAGAACAAAAAGAATATTCATCGCAAGTGTCTTAATGGCAAGTAGTCCTGAAAACTTATAGTAGAACAAGATGAAAAGGAATACGATTCCTGCACCTATAAGTCCTGCAAGTCTTGATCTCTCGATCGAGTCTTTACCTAAACTTGGTCCAACTACCCTTTGCTCTTGAAATTCAAGCTCAACTGGAAGAGCACCGGCACGAAGAACTAATGCAAGATCTCCGGCTTCTTTTAATAGATCGTTATAGTTACCTTGACCTAAAGTAATTTGAGCGTTTCCACCTGCAATACGACTTTGGAAAGCCGGTGCAGAATAAACATTACCATCAAGAATGATTCCCATTCTCTTTCCGATATTGTCTCCTGACATTTTTTCGAAAAGTTTTGCGCCTTTAGCTTTAAAGCTAATTGCAACATAGGGCTGATTATTTTGTTGATCAACTCTTACAGATGCATCTTGTAGAGAGTCCCCTGTAAGCTGTGCTGAAGACTCAACAACATAAGGAATAAGTTGTTCTATTTCATTAGTCGTTTTACTAAGAGTTTTCTCGAACACTAACTGATAACCATTTGGCATATCTTTAGCAGCAAACTCATTCATCTTAACAACATATTCAGAAAATCTTTCACCTTTTTTATATTCGATTCCGGCTTTTTGAGAATCTGCCATCCAACCATTTAAAAGAGTAGGATTGATTTCATCGTTAACCATTTTAAATTCTAGCTTTGCCGTTTTACCAATAAGCTCTTTTGCTCTTTCAATATCCTTAACACCTGGAAGCTGAATAACAACTCTGTCATTTCCTTGAGAAACGATTTCGGGCTCAGTTACACCAAACTCATCAATTCTGTTTCTAATAACTTCAATTGATTTTTTTACAGCATTGTCTTCAATATCTTTTTTGAACTCACGCCCAAGTGCGTACTGAAGAGTTGATCCACTTTCAGACGTAAGTCTTAAGCTTTGACCGTAGTATTGTTTAACAAAACCTTCAGCTCTTTGGATGTCGGCTTTGTTTGAGATCATAATAGTGTGTTTTGGATCTTCATCATCTGTTTTATCAAGTTTTCCAATCTCACTTGCAATTCCCTCGTCTTTTAGAATTGACTCAATTTTTTTCGCATAGTTTTTAATTTCATCTGCGTAAACTTTTTTAAAGTCGATTCCTAAAACCATGTAAAGTCCACCTTGGAGGTCGAGCCCTAAATTGATTTTAGATTTAACGGGAAATGAGCTTTTTTCGTCGAAGTCAAATACAGTTGGGACAACGGCCATAACCGCCATCACAAAAAGAAATAACATAAAGCTAAAACGGTACCACCAGCTGCGATTCATTAATTTTCACCTTTTGTATAGATTTGTTTTTTAGTCTAATTTATTTTTAGACCAAAATTCTAAACAATTATAGGTATCTATGCAACTGTATTGCTCTTTATGGGATTATTTCTTTTCTGGATTTGTTTCAGGATTGTGATCTAGATTATTATCTGCAATCTTAATGTCCGAATGATGAGATGGATCAACATCTGATGGAAGCTCTTCTGAAACTTCCGGTTGATCCATAGGTGTGATTTGATTATTTGTTTTTGACTGAGTATTTGAATCAGGATTCTGAATCGTCTCTTTGATGCCATTTGCAGCATTTTGAAATTCTCTAATCCCTTTGCCAAGACCTTTTGCGAGACCTGGAAGCTTTTTAGGACCGATGAATATCAGCGCTATAAAAAGAACAACTACAATTTCACCGATTCCTAATCCAAACATTCTATGTCCTTATTATTTTTTCTTAATCACTTTAGCTTCTGGAGCTTCTTTTGTTTCATATAGTGATTTTGTGCTTCCCGCAATTTGAGTACGTAAAAATTTAATTTTCATTCCAGCATCAACTTCTAAAGTAACTACTTTATCAGTAAGTCCGTAGATCTTTCCAATCATACCAGACTTAGTAAAAACTTCCTCACCTTTTTGCATCTCAGCAACAAATTTCTGCTCTTGTTGCATTTTCTTCTTCTGAGGCTTGATCATAAGAAAGTAAAAAACAACGAAAACCAAAATAATTGGCACAAAGTTCATAATTGGGTTAGTTGCTGCACCTGCAGCCTGAGCGTGTGCGTTAGAAATAAGTAAATCAAACATATGTTCTCCTTTAATTAAACATGCATCTTAGAATTATAGTTTTTAACAAACTCTTTATAATATTCTTCAAATCTATCGTCAAAGATCGCTTGTCTCGCCTCTTCAACCATCGTTAAATAGAAGTGGAGATTATGATAACTGATCAATTGTCCAGCAAGGTACTCTCCCACATTAAATAGGTGTCGTATATAAGAACGTGAGTATCTTGAACAGGTCGAACAGTTGCAAGTCGGATCTGGAGGCAGACCGTCTTCTTTGAATCTTTCTTTTTTAATATTAAGCGGACCGTGCTTAGTTAAAAATTGTCCGTTTCTTGCATTTCTCGTTGGAAGAACACAATCAAACATATCAATACCAGCTCGAATTCCATTGAGAATATCAATAGGCTTTCCAACTCCCATTAAGTATCTTGGTTTCTCTTCTGGCATTTTGGGTGCAAATGAATTTAGAAATGAGACCATCTCCTCATTCTTTTCGCCAACTGATAATCCACCAAGAGCATAGCCTGGAAAATCCATCTCTATTAATCTATCCATACACTCTTGACGAAGATCTTCGTGAAGACCACCTTGAATGATGCTAAAGAGATGTTGATGTTCTTGCAATTCGTAATCTTTACATCTCTTAGCCCATCTTAATGTGAGTTCCATACTAGTTCTTAGAGTATCTTTAGTTGCTGGAAGTTTTGGACATTCATCAAAGATCATAACGATGTCAGATCCCAGAGCTTTTTGAATCTCCATTGATTTTTCAGGGCTTAACATATGATAGCTTCCATCAATATGAGATTGAAACTTCACTCCCTCTTCAGTTACTTTATTTAAATCGCTTAATGAGAAAACTTGAAATCCACCTGAGTCAGTTAGTATGGGTCTATCCCAAGTCATCCATTTATGAAGGCCACCCATTTTTTCAATCAGTTCATGTCCAGGTCTCAGATATAAATGATAGGTATTTCCCAAAATGATTTGAGCGTTCATTCTCTCAAGATCTTCTTGCCAAAGACTTTTTACAGATCCTCTAGTCCCAACCGGCATAAATATAGGCGTTTTAATTTCCCCGTGACTAGTAGTCACAGTTCCCGCACGCGCTTGGCCAGACTTTCCCTCAAGTTTAAAAATAGATTTATTCATATATTATTCTCTTATTATTATCATTCCGTCTCCATAGGAGAAGAAACGGTAGTCATTCTTAATAGCAATATCATAAAGTTCAAGTGCTTTCTCGCGTCCAATTAATGAACTAACAAGCATTAACAGTGTGCTTTTTGGAAGATGGAAATTTGTTATAAGACCTTTAATTGAATGGACATTTTTACCTGGATACAAAAAAATATCTGTTGCTTCAAACCCATCAGTCTCTTTAATATAGCCATTCTCATCACTTTGACTCTCAAGTACTCTTAGACTTGTCGTTCCCACAGCGATGAGATTTCCTTGGTGAGCACGAATACTCTTAAGGTTTTTATCTTCAATAGTGTAATACTCTTCGTGCATTGAGTGATCGATAATGCTCTCACTGGATACCGGTTTAAAGGTTCCAGCACCAACGTGTAAAGTAACAAATGATTTTTCAATTCCTTTGTCTTGTAATTTTTTAAATAGCTCGGAGGTAAAGTGCAGGCCAGCTGTAGGAGCAGCGACAGAGCCCATAGTTCCGGCGTAAACCGTTTGGTAGTCCTCAATATCTTGTTCGTCAGCAACGCCACCTCTAATATAAGGCGGGATTGGTATCTTTCCAACGCTTTTAAGTTTCTCTAGAAGCATCTCATCACTCATATTAAATACAACGTAGAAAGATCCATCTGTGGCAATTTCTGTAATTGAAGCTGTTAACTGTCCAAAAACAAAGATATCTCCAATATTTTTCTTTCCGCTAGTTTTGATAAGAGCTGGATATGCATCTCTAACTTTAATAAGTGAGAGTATAAAGACCTCACATTTTCCACCCGTTGGCTTAACGCCAATAAGTCTGCAAGGAAAAACCTTGGATTCATTTAAAACTAAGTGATCATTAGGGTCTAGAATGTCAGGAAGATCAAAATAGTGTTTATGTTCAACTGAATTATCTTTAACTCTATATACGAGCAGCTTAGAGCTTTGACGACCTTCTATAGGTCTATCAGCGATACGCTCTGGTGGCAGGTCATAGTCATATGACGCTAAGAGTAAATCAGGGTTAGTGAGATTGTTTTGCATTGCTCTGATTCTTAGCATAAAATATCGTTAATGAGAACGACAATAATGACATTTCTACTATTGATTTCAGTATCTTCCGCATCCACTATTGATTGGACGAGACTTGAAATGGAGATGGATTACCTTGAAACCAAAGATCCTGACTCTAGCGCACTAACAGAAATTAAATCTGCTGACGAAAGCCCTTCATTACAATCTCTCTCTCTACGTCGAAAATCTATTGATGAAAAAGAAGGCATCATTGATCTAGAACCAATCTTTGATCAAGTGAATCTCAAGCAGGCCAGTCCTCAAAAAGTAGAACAGCAAAGTGACCAACCAGAAGAGTCAAAGAAAGCTCAAAGAATTGATGGAACCCTCTCTAAGGACGCCTTTGAAAGCTTAGTTGACTAAAAGACAAATTTTCCTCATCACCGCCCATCTTTAAAATAATTTAAATAAATCCCCCCAAATTTCGATAAATCCTTAAACGTAACAAAGGATTTATTATGAAGAAGTTTCTAGGAACCATGATGGTTGCCCTAATCACGACTACTACAGCTTTTGCAAGCACAGACTCAACACTAAACATTGAACTCAATTTTGATAAATCAACCGATGTAAATTCAGTTGATAGTGAATACTTAAAAGTAGTTCCAGAGAACTGGAGATTTCCAAGTTCAACCAATCTGGGAAAACAACAAAAAGAAAAGTTCGTTGCGGCTCTAGAATTACTAGAAGAAGTTATGAACCATGAAGAATTTAAGACTATGGTTCTGTCTTATGAAAAAGAGACTGGAGTTCGTGAATTTCAAAAAAATTATCTTTGGAGAAACTCTAGTGACAGATTATCAAACGAAGACATCTATAAAATTATCATGACTGGTGATGAGAAGATGCGAGACAATACGATTGGTGAGATGAACTTGAACTCATATGTAAAAGTTTGTCGAGGAGTTAGAAAATGGGGAATTTGGTGTAGAAAAGTTGTTGGTTCAACTGATCCTTCAAACAGTAAATGGATAAAACTTAACTGGAAGTTCTATGCAAAGTTTGACACTCCAAAAATGATTAATAACTTAACTCACGAATGGCTTCACCTTCTTGGATTTCTCCACGGAAGTGAAAATATGAGAAAAGAAGTTCCATACATCGTAGGTCAAATAGCAGAAGAAGTAGCTAGAAAAATTCTAGCTGAAAGAAAACAAGTATTTAATAAAGTATATTAAATTATAGAAAAATTTCGGTAGAGTTCGAGCTTTGCAACAACTCTATCGATAAATTCTTTTACGGCTAAGAATGCACCGTAAGACCTTACTTGGCTTAAAAGAAATTCAAATAAAGATGTAAGCATCTCAATTGCCGGTTCAAGATTAAATTTCTTTACCAGATAATCAACAAGACCTGTGGCCTCTTCAACCTGATTTTTATTAACTACATAGAGTGGATTTTTATTTTTGCTCACTGTACTTCTCCAAGTTTTGTCTCAACAGCTTCGGCCATAACAAGAAATTGTCTTTGAAGATCTTTGTAGTCGCTTGCTTCAAAATCAAATACTGATTTTTTCGAAGACATACTTTTAGCAAAGCTTGCTTTGTTTTTAAAAGGCATAAAGACTTCGGCTTCATTAAACCTATCTTTTATTTTTTCAAAATCAATATTTGTCTGTTTTCTTCTATTTTCAAAAAGATTGGGAATATAACCTAAGTTTTTAGGAGTGTTAGTAATTCCCATGTCATCGATGTCTTCGACTACTTGTTGAATATTTCGAAGTCCCTGCTCTGAAAATGAATCAGGAATAAATGGATACAGCACACCATCAGTTGCACATAAAATATTCACGACAATAAGACCAAGTGTTGGTGGCCCATCAATAACGATATAATCATAAATAGAATTTAAATTATTTCTTTCAATGAACTTTTTTAAAATTAGTTGTCTTGGTGAGCTAATTCCAGCAACAGTTAATTCGAAACCTGAAAGCTCCTGGCCTGATGCGATTAAATCGATATTAGGTCTCACCGTTTGCACAACTTCACTCAAAAGACAGTCAGTGTGAAGCGCTCTTAATTCTTTAATAGAGTTAACGAGAAGGTGAAAGATATTTTTGTCGTTTTTTGGAGCATCAAAAAGACTTGTAAAATTAAACTGAGGATCCATATCGATACAAAGAACTTTATGTCCTTTTGCCGACAAAGCATGGGCCATATTGAAAGCCATGGTCGTCTTTCCTACCCCGCCTTTTTGATTCATAAGGGCGATTACTTTACCACTTGGGGCTTGTTCAGTTTCAAACTTTTTTAAAAATTTTAACATTTGCTCATCCTTGCTACGTATACGCTAAGTTTAGACATACCTATCGTCAATAATTTTAGGCACTAATGACTTCTTTGTCTATCCCAGGTTTTAGCTAAATACCTGTAACTACTTTAGAAGCTTACCAATACCCGAGTTAAGAGCTCTGACATGATAAAATATAAGTAACTTTTCAGCTGAAGTAGCCGAAAAGACTAACAGGATACAAAGCGATAAGGATTTGCTTTTGAAGATTTACGGATTGAATATTCTATTCATAATTATTGTAGCGGTGGCATGTAATGTTGCTCCTCAAGACGCGCAAACTCCTAAGAGCGAAAGCAACGTCGTTAACAATCCATCTCTTAACTACGATCAAAAATTTTCTTTCAATACTTCTGTGGAAACAACAACAGAGATGAACGGAATATTCACTACAATGCTGACACGTACCGGTTCAAACTTTCCGGCATCTCAAAATGTAATTATAAGACTCGGAGGCACAGCAGAAAATGCAGATCTATCAGGAGTTCTTGTAAATGGTGCGCCAGCAACTTTTATTTCGCCAACTCAATTCACGGCAACATTTCCTCAGGGAACAAATTCTCTTCCAATTTCACTTGTAACTTTTGACGATACAATTTTTGAACAACAAGAATTTTTTAAAATTTCTCTTGAACCTAATGGACGAGATTATGGAATCATTGGGAACACAGAATTTTCAATTATCATTAATGATAACGACCCATACCCGCAAGCTTACTTTGCGACTTCAACCTATACCAATGACGAAGGCTTATTCGTAGATGTGCAAGTTAGTATTTCTAATTTTTCAGAAAATGATATTTCAGTACCAATTGTTTATGAAGCCTTAGGCAGTACTGTTACTTCAAATGATTCTGACTTTATAAATCAAACTCTTATTTTTAATCAAACAAATGGCTTAGGACTAGTACAAACAATTAGAGTAAACCTTACAGCTGATGCATTTAACGAATTAGATGAAATACTGAAATTAAAAATAGTAGCTCCTCTGCAAGCAATCACTGGACCAATTCCTGAAACCAATATTACTATTACTGATCCTGGAGTAGCTCCAAGTTACTCGTTACAAGCTGCAAGCTATAGTTTTAATGAAGCTGGTGGAGGTAATACGTTTGCCCTAACACTTCAAATGACTGGTACAGTAGAAAATGAAATCATAGTTCCACTTTCTTCAATAATGGTCACTGGTAATATTATTGAAGGCGTTGATTATACAAAAACCAAATCTTCATTTGTTATTCCTGCTGGTTCAACAAATGCAACTGACACAATCACTTTTACGGCAACTGATGATGCGACCTGGGAAGACGATGAGGTTTTTCAGGTGTCAATTCCAAATACAACTTATGCAAATGCCACCGGCAATACAAGTGCAACAGTTACACTTGTTGAAGTTGGAGAATCAATCCCAGCGATAGGCTTTATTGCTGAAAACTACCAAGCAACGGAAGGCAATACTTTCCAATTACCAGTAGAACTTAATTATAGAAGTGCCTATCCTATTACAGTAAATTACACTATAGACACTGTTTCATCAGACTCAGCGACTCCAATTACTGATCACACCCTTAGTGCAAGTGGAACATTTATTATTCCAGCTGGGCTGAAAATATTTAATAAAGCTATTTATATGGTTCCAGATGGAATTTATGATCAAGGAGAAAAGTTAAGAGTTTCAATCTCTGTATTGGATAATACTCAAGCAACGGTCGCACCAGCGATTATTGGACCTCCTGCTCGAGATCCTAAAGATGCAACTATTAATATAAATGAAGCTGGTGGTCTTGCAACGATTTCTTTTGCTTCAGAACTAAGCTCTGCTACAGAAGGGTCCATAGGACAAATCGATTTCACCCTATCTCAAGTAAGTCAGAATGATCAAACTTTTCAAATAGTTGTTGATGAAATAGGTGCAACAAGTGCGGACTTTGATGCACTTACAGCAATTACAGGTTGTACTGTTCTACAGCCCAATCCTCCCGAGCAACGTTATCAGATTACTGTTAGCAGCGGGCAAACGAATTGTAGTATTGGTATACCAATCACATCATTAACAGCTGATGACACTCTTGATGAGCCAACTGAGCAATTAAGACTTAGGATTATTCAACCACAAACCTTAAACATTGGGAGCATTGGGCTTCATAATTTTGATATAATAGATAATGATTTAGCCAGTACTGTTACAATAGTAGCAGACAACGCAACTGTTAATGAGGGAGCTTCAGAGAACTTTACTTTAACCTTGGACAAAGCATCAGGGTACGACATCTATGTTCAAGTTGCCGTTGCATCAAGCCAAGCAACGCTTAATACTGACTTTACCCTTTCAACTCAGACTGTTTTCCTTCCTAAAGGAAGTACGCTTGAAGCATTTACACTTGATGCCATTGCTGATGGAAACTTTGAGGATGCGGACGAAAGCGTAAACTTAAGTATTGTTGCAGGACCAAACTATCTAATAAATGCACCAGGCACCGCAAGCCTTCTCATCGTTGAAACAGAGTCAGCTCCAGTTCTATCTTTTAGAGGTGCTGCATCTGAATCTTTTACTGAAAATGATATCGTTAATATCATTTTTGAACTTGATAAGCCTACTGTAGAAAATATACTAGTTGAGTTTGATAGGAATTTTGTACCAGGAACATTCTGTGACACAACTGAACCTCCTACAGCTCCAACACAGACTTACAAATGTGCTAATTCTCTGGAAGATATACCAGAATTAGATTCACACCCTGGATTTGTTATTATTCCAGCGGGTTCAACTCAAGCCAACCTAAGCTTTAAGATTCTTGCTGATGGTCTTTTTGAACTGGATAGAGAGGAAGCTTTTGAGATTTCGATTGATGCTACATCGGCGAATACTTATTCATCAATTGATGGTGATGGAAACCCTGTAGGTAAAGTTCCTTATCCTACAATTACAAACGGTGCAAGCAGTGTAAAATTGATCAGAATAGCAGACGTTGATACTCCTAGTGTTGCACGTTTTATCGGTGATAAATTTGCTGTTAAAAATGAAGGTAACTTAATAAATTTAGTTATACCATTTTTTCTATCTTCTCCATCTGCCCAAGATATAACTTTTAAAGTTCAAATAAAACAAAGTGCAGATACTGAAACATATGAAGCAGATGCCAATGACTTTCTTCTAACAGCTGGAACTTTTCTTGACCCAACATCAGATCACTACTCTCAAAATGCTGGGACAGACGTATACCCCGGAGCATCTTCAAGTCCTATAGATTACTCAGCTGATAACGATGTTATCTTTGAGAGAGCCGTTACTGTTCTTGCAGGTGCTACAAGCTTTGAGATTGACATAGATTTAAATTCTGGAGACTCAGTCTATGAAAACATTGAGCAGTTCTTAGTTGTTATCGCATCTGATGATTTTTCCCCAGCTCCAGCTTACTACCCTTATTCTGTGAACTCAGCGCACGACACGTTTACTGTAAACATTTTAGAGAAAGACTTACCGCCAAATGTCAGTTTTTCTTCTGTTCTTCCTCCGGCAACAGCTGAAGGTCTTGATACAATTACCGACCCTGCTGATCCCCTTAGAACGCAAATCCAAGATGCGGATGATTCAGCTTTAGTGGCTGCAATTGCTAATACGGAAGTTGACTACACATGGCAAGTGAGCTCGTTTCATCAACATGAAGAGATGACTTTTGATTTAGAATTTACAGGTACCATGAGCTTTGTTGAAAACTATTTCACCAAATTTGATTATATGGAAAAAGATTTCATAGTTAGTTTCGCAGGTGTTACAGGCGATACTCAAGTAAGCAATTCAGGAAATGTCTATAGCTTCACTATTCCTCCCGCTGGTGACAATATCATTGATGCACCAACTTTGACGGAGTCAATAAAGGTTGAAATATTTAAAGACTATCAATACGAGCTCGATGAAACATTAATTGTATCACTCACAAATCCAACATTTTTGTCTTTAGGACTCAATAGCGTTTTCACGACAACTATTTTAAATGATGATGAGCCACCATACTTAGATATAAAAATTGATAATACAGAACTCTTTGGTCAAACATATCCTGAATACGATCAAGAAAAGGAAATTAACATTGAGGCCACTGATAGTGATAGCGAATTTAAAGGTCAATACATCACAAGTGTTCCCTTTAATATTGTTACAAGTATTGAAGTTTCAAGAAGACTTACAGCAGACATTAGTGACTACACGTCAGTTACTTCTAATTTAAATGATACTAATTTTTACAAAGATAGTTTTATTTTATCTCCGGCCATAGCTGGAGACTATAGAAGATATCGCTCACTTAAGCTTAAATTTGTTCCTGAAGCTGGAAAGACAGCTGATGACTCAGGCGTAGAGGGTGAAATATTTTTTGAAGTTCCTGAACCTATAATAAGACAAAGTAAAGGTAATGAAAGTGATGGTCCTGATAATTTCAAAGGACACACTTGTACCGTTTTCAGAGGAAAAGTAAGTTGTTTTGGTAATAATGAGTTTGGACAATTAGGCAGAGAGAGTACGGTTAACTTCGGTGGCGGTAACTCTGATAATGTTATGAGCCAATCTAGAACTATCGATCTTGGATCAAATACTTTTAATGTTGAAACTTACGTAGTTGATATTGCCCTAGGACGAGCACACACATGTGTTTTAACTTCTCAAAATGAAGTAAAGTGTTTTGGTAGTAATGAATTCGGTCAACTCGGGTATGGAAATACATCAAATTATGGAAGCACTACTAATTCAATGGGCAGTTCACTTCCATCAGTAAATCTTGGAACGACTGATAAAGTAAATTCAATCGTTGCTATGAGCGACTCCACCTGTGCACTATTAGATAACTCATATGTTAAGTGTTGGGGTAAAAATAATTACGGACAAGCCGGTATTGGAAGTATTTTAGATACTGATATTGGGTCTAACTCTGGTGAGATGGGATCAAGTCTTCAAAATGTTGACCTTCCTACTAGTGAGAAAAAATTATTGTCAGCAGGACTAGAGCACGCTTGTGTAGTCACTAAACTTTTTATCTTTGACACAGTAAAATGTTGGGGAAGAAATGATCACGGTCAAATTGGATTAAATGTTGATATCGACTTAGTAGAAAATCAAAATTTTGGTGATGATGTTAATGAGCCAGGTTTGAGTTCTGCGATTGGAATTTATTCAAGTATCGCAGAGCTAGCCCTTGGAGATAATCATACGTGCGTAACTATTGATGGCCTAACTGAATTTAATACTAGATGCTTTGGAAGCAATTATGGAGGACAACTAGGAACAGGTAGAACCCATAAGACTGGTGTTTCTAAAAATCCACTATACAACTTAACTTCGTCGTATTCACTTGGTGTATTAGGAGCCACAAGTTCACTCATTACTGGTTTTGGAGAAGATATTGAAAGTGATGGAGATAGTGCCGATCCAGGAAACATCCCTCTTTCAGTAGCAATAATTCCAAGAAATCAATATGTACAAGTGAGAGAACCCGCAAGCTCCATTGCTGGTGGTAATTCTCATACGTGCGGTGTTTACAATGATTATTATAACGAAAGTGGTGTGAGAGTTGCTGGTGTAAACATTAGATGTTGGGGATCAAGTTATCATTACAACAGTGTTTTTAATCAAGTAGAGACCGGTGTTCTTAATAACATAGGAACGACAAGTACTTTCGATGGTGACCTAGGGGCTACAACCTTAATCCCCTACGACACCGAATCACCCAACGAAAATGTCTTTAGAAATAGTCTTAAAGTAATCGGTGATGGCGCGTATAATTCTGAGGGTGCTCAATATTTGGTCTATAGGTATCTACAAGTTAAATATGGTATTAATCATTCTTGGGGTTGGATCACTGGTCTTTTTCCAAGCAGTCTAAACTTTGAATTAAATTATCTATTCTCGTTAAGTCGAGACAACGAACTTATTAGAGGAGCAAGTTATGATCAAATCAAGCTATCTTCAGGTAGTGATCACTTATGTGCAGTTCTTAGCAAGTCGTCAGTTGTAGCAGTTGAGCAACTCAATTCGAAATATGCTTTTATTTGTTGGGGAGCAAATGCGACAGGACAAACAGGAACACCGACTGCTCAATGTGCTAAGCCAGGTTCAAGCCTTTCCTGTGCAGATATTCCTCTAAGTACTAAAAGCTTTGATTACACTTTTTAGTAGGCAACTATTGTAGTCACCCAACATATTTAAAACTGAGTTAAAAACACTGATAAAGCACCTAACAGACTGTTTTTACGTTTAATCACTCAAACTTCCCTCCCACAAGCCATGTAGCCTGAGAAAATAGATGAATACTATTTAAGAAACGGCTTAAATCACCGAAAAGATAATGGGATTAACTAAATTGGGAAAAATATGGAAACTAAACTTAAAACGACATTTTTTAACACTAGTTTTAAATCATGGATCATGACATTAATTTTGAGCATGAGTATGCTCTCTTGTCTTCCGGCTCAAAAGAAAACTCAGTGTGGAGAAAACGAAGCTTTTAATGCAACAAAAAGAAAGTGTGTTCCAGTTATTGGAGCATCAACAAGTAATACAGTTTTCATAGGTTCTAAATTCCCATCAAATTCATATTCAATTTCTAAGTCAGCAGCACTTCCACAAACTCATACGGTTGCTGTTAGTGATGTATATGGTTACGGTTTTACAGTTGACTGGTTTGTTCATGCATCTGGATCAACTTCAACAATTCCACAACTTCAAGGATCAGTAACTTTTCCTTTCTACCCAAGTAACTTTGGACCAGGAACATATATCATCGAAGCTATCGTTTACGATGAAGATGGAATCAATCAACTAGACAGTACAACTTGGAATGTAATAGTTGAAAATCTTGCTGCTCCAACTTTAACATCTGCAAATCCTGCAGGTGGAGCAATTTCATACCTAAACACAATCACTACAACGAGAACACATTCAGTTGTTATTAGTTCTCCCGACCTAGAAGATGGTAACTACTATATTTATCAAGATGGTGTCCTCGCAGGTCAAGGACCATTTAATGCAACGACAACATTAGTTAGTCATAACTTTATTCCAGCAAATTTATCAAACGGGCTTCATACAATTGAAGTTAAAATATTTGATGGTAATACAACTACTCCACTTTTTGATTCATATACTTGGCTTGTAAATATTATCGATCCAGTCTATCCAGTGATTCAACCTATTGCGGCTGGTAGTGTTCCCAAATTAACACAAACAATCACAGTTGTTGACGGAGTAACCTTCTCAGGTGGACCAACAACTACTGATGGTGGATGGACAAATCCCTCAACTGTGGCTTTAGAATCAATCTCTCCCACTAATAGTGGACTCTGTGTAGAGTTTGATAATGTAGATAAGTTAAACCCAATGGGTGTTCCCGATATTACTGTTGTAATGTCTGTAAATGGAATTGACTTTGAACCAGACGCTCAAAGAGTTGGGACAACAAATGTATTCTGTGCATCTGTTGCTAATATCAATAATGCTCAGACATACTTTAATCTCTCCAACCCTGACGTTGCAGAAGCTAGAACTATTACAGTTAAAACTTATGCAATTGGAACAACAAATTTAATCGAAGCATTAAGTTGGAATGTTGCTGTAAGACCTACGAACATTAGACCCGTTATTTCAATTGACGGAGCTCTCACTTCACCTGCCCTTGGCTGTACTGCTACTAATGCTGTTACTTATACGGGATGTACTTTAACTCAATCTGTAAATAATAATAGAGACTCTAATGACTATGACTATGATGATGTGGGATTAGATAGTACATCAATTCTTGCAAGTGAATTTGCAATAAATCTAGATTACGATCCTGACATTCAAGCTAGAGATCATTATGAAGTTATCTTTCAATTGAAACCAGCAGGATCTGGTTCATGGGAAAACATAGATGAATTAAGTGTTGGAGCTCAAACAAACTCCCCAACAAGTAACTATACTTACTCTGATTGTACTTATTCAGCCAGTGATCTGCGTGGAGATAAATTAATTTGTAAACTTAGAATGGATGCTTTCAACAATAATGGTCCACTTCCAGGTGGAGCGTATATTTTAAGGGCTTATATCAGAGACGCAGGTCCAGGAACTGGACTAGGCGGCGGTGGAACACCTAAAGAATCAAATATCATAACGTGGGATTTAAATGTTATTGAAAATCAAGATACTGGTTCAATTTCAATTGCGTCATTCGTTAATACTGGTGTCTCAGCTGCATCTCAACCATATTTTATTAATGGTGAAGATAGAACGGTAACAGAAGGCCTAACTTACACAGAGTCGTTTGCAAATAGTTCACCTTCTTCTGACATTGCAGAAAGCATTGGTACAGAAAAACTTACACTCACTATAAACTCTCTTGTAAGAGATACACAAAGAGATAAGTTCTCTATTTCGGTCTCTGTTGACAATGGACTCCTCGGTGGACAAACTTCTCTCCAATCGACAACAGTGGAAGATAGAGTAGATAATAGGGAGTGGGTTCGAGCACAAACAACAGTCATTCTTCCAGAGTGGATAGTCACTGGTGCTGCGTCATCCTCTATAAATTTTTATGTAACAGTTCAAGATAGACCAGATAGTTATACTCCAGTGTGTACAACTTGTGCGAGTGACACTGAGATTTTAACACTTACAATAAATAATACTAACCCTGCTCCAACATTTAATGATGGAAATGGTGCCGTAGATCTTGCAGGCTTTAAAGCATTTGCTGGTCAACCGTTCACAGTACCATTTACCACTGCTTCTTATATGGACGCATCAGTTTATGATGGGAATAATATAACTTGGAAGTGGCAAGTAAGTACGGATGGAGGTACTATCTTTAATGATATACCAAATGCTGACAGTGACAACCAAGTGTCACCAGCTCTAGTATGGACTCCTAATCACGACATTCCTAATGCACAAGACATACAACTACAACTTTGTATTGGTGACGATGGTTTTGGAGTTCCTAATGATGTTTCAACTTGTGTGAATGCAAAAAGGTGGATAAACCTCACCGCGTACCAAGCAACTTCAATACTTGCAAGGTCAGATGTTGATACTTCAAGTGGTAATGAGTTATCAAACTGGTTTGATGATACTTCTAATATCTTATATACAGCTTACACAAGTGGAACAACAATTTATGTTGAAAAGCAAAAATTTAATAGCGTAACTTCTGCATATGAGACTGTTCATTCAATTTCATTTCCGACAGAAGATAATAGAGCTGATGAAACTCCAGTAATTGCTGAAGGTTTATCAATTGATGGAGATGAGGGTAAAGCACTTATTATAGCTTATAAGGTTACTCAAGCTGTAACAAACATCCCACAGTATAGAATTAGAAGAATTGACATAACAAATGAAAAGTTAAACTTTAACTACTGTGGTTTTTATAATCTTGTAAATAGTGGCTCTCATACAGACTGCATTAACTATGATAACTTTGCATCTGAAGCACTTAATAATGCGAATTTTACTGCTTCAAGCCCAAGACAACTGATAGTAGATTTCACTAATGTCCCCTCTGGTAGTGTATCATTTATTACTAATGCTGGAGTGACAGTTTCATTTAATTTTGGTGCATCAACCAACTTAGGTTCAAATATAGTTGGCTTTTGTAACCCTAGTGCTACTTGTTCCGATGCTACGCTAAGTGCGATCGCTTTTAGAGATGCAATAAATAATAGTGCTGGAGTTACAGCATCTGACTCTGCTGCTATTTATGCTCTTTCTCAAGAGATTTTTGCAGAAGTTTCTGGAACTACTGTCACAATTACAGGTTCAAATGAATTTGATTACTATGATGAGAATTCAGCTTCTGTAGCTTATGTTGGTAACGTTAAGGTTATTGGTAGTACTGGTAGTAAAAAATGGGTACTTCCATACGCTGATGCAGGTAACAATTTAAAAATTAAAATTGCATCTGGACTCGGTCTAGAAGATGATGACGGATTAAATGCAACTGCCCCTTCAGCCTCATCATTGTTACTTGCTGGAACCGGAACAAACAATAGAGAGATTGCACAGGTTGAGCTTGGCGCTAGTCTTTATATTGGTACCGTTAATAGCATAGGAAATATGAGTCTTTATAAAATTGACTCTGGTGCATATGCATTACAAAATACTGCAACAAATGTTTTTACTTCTAATAGTTATCAATCAATTGAGAGTCTCTCTATCGATGCTCAAAATGTTGGAGGAACTGAAAGAGTAATTGCATCAGCAATAAGTCTCAGCTCTGGTGGCGCAAGAGACTTATCAATGGCTATTTTTAATGCAACTAATTTATCAGTAATAACTGAGACGCAAGGTATTGATGCTAACGGCTTTGAACAATTTGTAGAAAATTTAGATCGAGTGAAAGTTATCACTGATCCAACAACACTAGGTTCTAGTTTCGTAACACTTACTACAACAAGTACATCGATTAATCCAAATAGTGCGTATATGATAAAAGTGAATAATCCAAGCGGATCGTTTATCTTTCAACCATACAACTATCCTAAGTTGAATATAAACGATGTAGTACCAGACTCTGCAATAGCAGTAAGCCCAGTGGTTAATCTTACGGCCATCGGTCACCTAAATGCTCCGATTACTACTGCTACTGGTGTAGCTCCAGGCGCAGATGATGGAGTCTTAAATCCACTATTCTTCTCATTTCACGAAGCGGATACTGGGGATAAGGTTAGATCTGGATTTATTCACACCGATACTACATCTATCACAACTAATAGCACGGCCGTTTCGGGTAACTTTCCAGGCTTTATAGGAAATAACTGATTCTATTGCACACTTACTAGTTTTTGTTAGAATAAGGTATGAAAATAATTACGTTTTTATGCCTTATCCTACTATTCCACTCAGAGAAATCTTTTTCTTATGAACTTCATATTATTCAAGGCGTATCTAAAACGGGCCAAACCTTCGTAACCAGATCTGGAAAAAAAGATGGAGTCGTTCTTGGAAAGCTTTCAACTTTTACAGCAGACAACATAAGTCTTATAGCCAAAGCAATTACTGTTACTCGTGAATTCACTCAGTGGGAAGTTGAAAACAATACAGCTCAACTCCCCTTTAGAAAAGGTCAACTCGTTACAGTTTACGATACAACTGAACATCTTTGGGCCTTAACTCCAGAGAAAGTAAAAACTAAGTTTATTAAATCAAGTCTTTATAATCCAAGAAAGTCATTCGCGTTTCACACTTCTTTCATGAGAGGTTTAAGTGAGAGTGTCTCAGGTGTAGAGAGTCAAGATATTGAACGCGGTGGAATTCAACTCGAAGGATACATAGAAAACGAATTTAATCTAAACTTCGCTTTAGCATTTGGTTTAAGATACACCACTGAGACAGTTAATGTTAATGAAGCCTCACTTACGTCAAATAGATTTTTAGGAATTTTAGAAGCCAGGTATTATTTTAATCCTATAAGAAGTTTTTACGGAGCAAGACCTATGATAGGAATTGGCCTGGGATATGGACAATCTGCGACAGAAGCTGACGGGCTTACAAGTGCTGGTACAGCTTTAATTCTTCCTATTACTAAGGTTGGTTTAAGCCTTCCTCTTTCTAAGAAAACTGAATTCTCATTTGAAGCAGCTTTTGAATCAATTGAAATTAATGAAGAGTTTGAAGAAGGAACAAATCAAACAACTACTGCCAGTAATATCAAAACTGGAATTGCTATAAAGAGATTTTTTCAATAAAAAAAGGGCCCAAATTTCTTGGACCCTATTCATCATATTTTAATTCTTAAACAATCTTAGTAAAAAATTGCGTTTATTACATCCATAGTTCTCTCTGGAGAAATACCATTTTTAGATCCAACAGTTGTAAGAACTTCATTTAAAAGGTCTGAATTCCCTTTCATAGATTCTTTAACTGCAGTTTCGATGTCTTTCATGTTCTTACCAATTATTGATACAGCAAATACGTCTGCATCCTTTTCAGTTAATTCACGAGTACCAGCAAGTTTATTGTACTGGTGAGCAACGATTGCGATCTCTTGAGCACGATCAGCAGATAAACCAAACTTAGTGTTAAGTTGACCGGCCATTTGATTTAAGTAATGCTGCTCTTTAAGTGCTGCAAGTTTCCCCATATCAACTGTACCGTTATCAGCGTGACTTAGTGCCATTGATCCAGCAGTAGTTGAATCAAATTTTTGAAGATTTGAATAATCAATTAAGTCAGCGTTAACCATTGCAGCAAGTTTTACACTTGGGTTTGATGATTTAGTTGAAAGACCAAGACCGTAGTCGTATCCATCATCAAATCCCACATCATAACCAGCGTTATAACCATCGATTGCACCATCATAATCACCATCAGCTGCACCAAGGTCATAACCGTAGTCAAAACCATCATATTCACCGTCATCATAACCTACGTTGAAACCATTAGTGTATCCATCTTGATCACCATCAGCGTATCCGTCGTTATAACCAACATTGTACTCAATAGCTTCACCGTCAGCATATCCATCTTGGTAACCATCTTGAGAACCAGCAACTGCACCGTCAGTTGAACCATCTACAGCACCATCAACAGCACCATCTTGAGTTCCATTATTAAATGCAGGGTTATAGGCATTGTTATAAGCGATATCAAATGCATCGTTATAACCATCAGTTTGTCCAATTCCATAATTGTCATTGAAACCATCAGTAAAACCAGCACCGTAGTTGTCGTTGTTAGTGTAGTAAACTTCACCATCAGCGTAACCACTTGCATAACCAGAATCTACACCACTTGAGAAACCTGAATTGTAGTTTGTTTGGTAAGATGAATCGTATCCATTTGAATAACCATCATTAAAACCATTTGTTTGACCTTCAGATGTTCCTGCACTTTCACCAGCAGAAAATCCTTCAGCGTATTTATCTTTACAACCCGTTCCGATGAACGCTGTTGCAACTAATAAGACGATATATTTTTTCATTTTAATTCTCCTAAAGAACTTTTTCTTAGTTAAAGATTGTAGAGATCATATTATTAAAATCTTCTGGGCTGGTTCCAACCTTCTTAGAAGCTTTCTCTAATAGAGCGTTTAACATTTCAGAGTCACCTTTTTTACTTTGAACTACAGCTGTTGCTATTTGACCCATGTCAAATCCAACAAGTTCTTTTGTAAATGCAGATGCATCTGCTTCAGTAAGATCACGACTACCTGCTACCTGATTAAACTGGTGAGCAACTGTTGCCATTCTTTGAGCTGAAGTGTGAGTTAAACCAAATCTTGTTTGTAACTGAGAGCTCATTGCGTTTAAATAATGTTGTTCTTTAAGAGCAATTAATTTCCCCATATCAACAGTTCCACCGTCTGCGTGAGAAAGAACGATTGATCCTGTCTCTATTGCATTTTGTGAACTGAATTCTGGAAGTTTAGAATAATCAATTAAATCTTCGTTAACCATTGCTGCTAATTTAGCTGCAGGGTTTTTTGTGTTAACACTTGAACCGATAGCGGCATTGTAACCATCATCAAATCCATCGTCATAACCAATATCGTAGTTGATATCAAAAGCGATATCATAAGAGTCACCGTAACCAACATTATAACCGCTAGTTTCACCAACATCAAATCCTACAGAGTAACCTTCATCATACCCATCAGCAAAACCATCAGCATCACCGTCAGTGTATCCGTCACCATAACCATTACTGTAACCATCATATGCACCATCTCCATAACCTAAGTTATAAGAGTTACCGTAATTGTTATTGTATGAGTTAGCATAAGCTGGATCGTAAGCATTTTGGTAAGCACCATTATATCCATCATTGTAACCATCAGTCGTACCAGCAGCATTACCATCTGTTGTTCCACCTGGAGTTCCAGCATCATAACCAGCGTCATAACCAGCAATTCCACCGTCAGCATAACCAGACATATAGTCTACAGATGCAAAGTCATCAAATGCTTGATCGTAACCTTGATCGTAACCAACAACTACACCGTCGTTGAAACCATCTGTTTGACCGTCAGCTGCACCGTCGTTACTACCAGATGTATTACCTGTTGAGTAAGCGCTGTTGTAGCTCGAGCTATACGTTGAGTCGTAACCAGCGCTAAAACCTTCGTCGTACTTGGAATTACATCCAGTTCCGATAAATGCTGTAACGACTAGCACTGCAAGATACTTGTTCATGTTTGTCTCCTAAAGTGTTTTGTTTGTTTTGTTTTGTTTTTTGTTTTTGTTATATTTTTTCGTTGTTTTGCGAGCAACTAAAAAAATCTTCTATTTCTTACATTCATTTCTTAATATTCTCAACCCTGAGTTGTAACATTTACCCCTTTTAATTCCGTAACTTGACGCTTAAAGCATTTTTATTTTTGAAACATTCTGTTTCAAATCTTACATTGTTTTATGGTGCTTCAAGATCAACATAATTCATGCTGAAGCCATCGTTAGTTAAACATAAAATAGAATACTTCGAGTTACCCTGAGCAGTTCTAAGTGGGTTTTTGGCCACACAATTGCTTGGAATATTAAGGCTCATATCAACTGGAGCTACGAGTTCATCGCCAATTTTTGTTAAAAGGTAGATATTATTTCCCGTCAGGCTTGTTGCATCTACATAGATTGCTGGTTGCATTTCACCGTTTCTATCTAAAATCGTCATTGGAATATATAGTTCACTCATTCTACTTCCCGGAAGGAATGAGAATTTCTTCACCTTTCTTTTTAAAGAATTCTGAACGCCATCTTTAGACTCAACCATCATAATATAATCAACGGTCTCTAATACAGATGTTTGAACATTACCTTTTTGAAAAAGAGCAAGAAAAGACATGATTCTATCGTTCTCGTTTCTCATTCTAAAGCTCGTTGAAAGCTCACTATTTCCTTCAACTGAAGTCATGGTTACAAGGTCATCTGTTAAGAATGATACGAAAGCATTTTGTGCAGTCGTATTCAGAGTCTCACTTTCCATAGAGTAGACAGGATGATGAGCAGAAGCTTCTAATCTTTCAGTGATATTGTCTTGAACACTTACATCAAAATCTAGACCGTTAAAGGTTATGAGTGCATTTTCTCTATAATACCCAAGACCAACAGATACAAGAGCTTTCACAGATGAATTAGAATAATCGTTGGCATCCTGAGTAAGAAGCTGGATGATCTGAACATTTGTATCAGCGAGAGCAATTGTTTGAGCAATCGAATCTTTAAGTTTATCTTTAACAATATCTACAAACTTAGAGTTCATCTGCGTGCGAGCTTTAAACTCAACATACTCACCAGCAACAACATCTAATCTGTAGATTCTTCTAAGTACTGAAGAGTCTTTAGGTTTCCAAGGATCAAAGATTTGATCTTCATCTGGAAGAGCACCAGTACCGATAAAGTATGGAACAGCTAGGCTTTGTCCATCAGCGAGTTCAGTTTTCATTAAACGGACTGTATCGGGTGTAACATTAACAATCGTTGGATAGTAACGAATGTCCGAGAACTTCCCTACAAGTGGAGCAAGGTTCTCATCTCTATAAGAATAGAGAATATAACCATCTTCAGATTCTGGCTTAACAATTGTTTTAATTAAGTAATCACTCTTACCATCGTAGTTGTAATCCCCTCTTAGTACAGAGATTAGCTTCACCGCTTTAAAGATAAAAAGATCGTTCTCAGCTTGTAAGAACTTATCTCCAGCATGGTTAAAGAAATATAATTTAATACCATCATCTGCTGCATCAAGGACTTCATCTCTTCCAGCTGTAGCTTGGTATTTTACGTAGTAACTTGGAAACTCAATCCCAGTAAAAACATCTTCAACAGTTCTTAGATTATCTCTAAGTTTCTTCTCTTCGTTATCCCAAAGTCCAACAGGAACTTTTTGAGATGGATCTTTAAAAACAAAAGGAAGTTTTTTCTCAGAGTTAGCATTTGGAACTAAAAATTGCTTTGAAACAGTTACTTCGTGCTCAAATTGTTCAACTTTTAAAACTTTCTGATCAGCATCAAGGTGTTTTATAACAACTAAAAATTTTGTTTGTTTATCGATAAATTTAGAAGAGATTAATCCTCCAAACTTAACAACTGATCTATCTGCAACTGGTTTACCAGCAGCATTAGACTCCGCAGTCATTTGTGCGACTAGTTTTTCGTAATTTGGTAATTCGTCAAAAGTAATAGAGTTTCCTTTAAGACGCACTCTTGGGTCTTTAAAGAAAAGTTCTACTTTAATATCTTTAGCATCAGCTCCGTAATTTCTCACAGGAAGAAGAAGATCAAATTCACCATTGATTGGACTAAAGACGATCTCAGAATTTAGTTTAAAAATTGGTTTGATACTTGGAGCACTTTTAATTTTAAAAGCTTCTCCAAGATTCAGAAGACCATGAAGAGACTTAAACTTATCTTGCTTCTCGCCAGCCGAGTCATAAAGTCTTCTCATTACTTCATAAATACTCATGTTAGGGTTAACACCTTTAAGAAGGGCTGCTGCAGCTGAAACAAATGGAGCCGCTTGAGATGTACCACTAAGGATGTCATAACCTTGAATATTCATTTTAATAGGAATAAATTCAGTTGGAATTGTAGAAAGAATCTGATCACCTGGAGCTAAGATATCTACTTCGCCACCGTAGTTAGAAAAACTTGAAACACTACCGTCAGCATCTACAGACCCAACACAGATAACGTTTTCATATGCACATGGAAAAATATTTCCGTTTGTATTGTTGTTACCAGCAGCTGCGACAACTACAATATTGTTTCTTATTGCTTCTTTAATAACATTTCTCATGAAAGCCGTATCCATAGACTTTGGCCATCCAAGAGATAAGTTTATAACATCAACCTTTCTCTTAACTGCATAAAGGATTCCATTCGCAATTCTTTTTGAAGGTGCTTTCATTAGCATTCTATCTCTGTCAGAAGTTTCATCAGCACGACCAGTAACTTTAACTGGTAAGATTTTAATTCTGTCAGAAACACCAGAAACACCAGAATCATTATTCATTTTTGCCGCGATAATTCCAGCAACATGAGTTCCGTGATTTTTATCATCTCTTGGAAACTGAATATTTAATGGATCAACAGCTGCAAAGTTAAAACCTAAACAGTCTGCAGCGTATTTATTACCGTCTTTATCAACACGCTCACCAATTGGAACGTTTCCGTCACTATCACATTCAGCATCATTTCTATACATTTGATCAACAAGCTCTGGATGATTAAGGTCAATTCCCATATCAACAACTGCAACCACAGGAGCTCTCTTTAAATTCTTTTCAATACTTTTTATTGCATTCTTCCAGCCAATATCAGCTCCAAGAACACCTTTTATTTCTTCTGGTCCACCCTTGAGCTTTTGCTTTGAGATAATTTGCTGTTGGTTCTGAAGTCCCCACTGAAGAGGAAAAAGCATATCATTAGTTGTTCTCTCACTATTTGGATTTGCTTTAATCTCAAAGAAGTCAGCCTCAAAGTCATCTTCCACAAGTTTAACATTTGGAAGTTCAGTTAAAGAGGTCCTCATCCCATCAAATTCAACAGAATAAAGTCTGTCAAAGTACTCTGAAGAATAAGGAGTAAAACTTTGAATCGTTTTAATTCCCTGAGACTTAAGTTCTTCTATTTCGATAGTTGAAAGCTTGTGCTCCATTTCTACTACATAGCTGTTTGCAAAAGTCAGTGTAGAGACTAGACAAAGTGATAATCCAATTAAGTTTCTCATTATATTACTCTCCCTAATAACCAACTCATGTAGAACTCTCCGTTTGAGATTCCCATAAATCTTCTGATTTGATTTAGAGGTCCTTCAATATCTTCTGTTCCTAGTCTTCCAAATGAATTTGAAAGAATTTTTTGATCTCCACTTTCATCACCAACTCTAAATCCATCAATTTTAGCAATAGCGAAGAAGTTATTTCCACCGCCAAAGATCTGGCTCATTCCAGCGATTCGAAGATTTCCTTCCACTGCCTCAACCATCTTAATGGCCATACGAACACGCATTTTTTGATTGTTTTTAATTAAGTACTCTGAATACTTTCTTCTGTAGCGTAAAAAGTTATGGTAACCACTTCTAACGAGAGTGTCTGAGCCTGTATAATTAGTCATATTTCTACTTTGGTAGTTTTCCCAAATCTTCTTAAGTCTAGCCTTTGGAATCGTAAGCATATTCTTCAAACCAGTTTCATAAACAAAAAAGTTAACGTTTATGTTGTAAAGAAAGATCTCTTTTGTTTGAGCAAGTACTTCTTCTTCAAAAAACTTAAACCCATATTTACGTTTAATTTCTCTTAGAGTTTTAATGGCCTTATCTTTTTTCATTTTCCAACCATTCCAAATACGAGTAAGTTTTGTGTATGGTTTCTCAATCACACCTTCATCGTTATATAAGCCCTCATAACTTGTGATGCGATTCTTTGCTTTACCCATAAATGTATAACCGGGGTTACCTTCATTAAAGCTTGAGATATTGAAATTTGAATCAGTAACTTTTGCATAGATTAGATCAACTAAGTCTCTAGTATAGCTCTCGTAATCTGTTCCTTTTGTATTACCCTTAACTTGTCTATAGGCTTTTTTCTCGTAACCCTCAGGGCTCGTAATAATCATATTGTCTTCTTGCTTTAACCAGTTCCATCTAAAAACAAATAGTCCAAGTTTAGTATTTCTTTCATTAAATTTATGAGTAATTGTGTATGGTTTTTGCACAATGTTTAATTCTTGATCAGAACCTGTAAGGAATGCACGTCTTAGTCCTTTAAGCTTTTCAATTCTGTTTGGTTTTAATACTGATCTTTCTTCATCAATTTGGCCGTTAGATTTTTTAACTATTGATGCATATTTACCGATATCAACTTTATAAAACTTAGTTCTTCCTCTACCTTTCGTTCCCTTAACTGTAATTTTCATAATCGGGATAAACTTCTCAACACTCATCGCAAACTCAATACCGCTGATATTTCCAAGATCTTTATAAACATGAATTTCGGTCTCACTTCTTCTAAAAATATGAAGACGCTTAACTACTAGTTGACTGCCCTTAACACTTGCTTTGACTTTAACGATATTATAAAGATTAACGCCTGCACCAACGCTAAGACTTGCCCCAACGCTATCTTGAACAATTAATGACTCTCCTACTTCTAAGTTCTCATCCAAAAGCTTAGTGATTTGATTCATTTCATAGTCACGTTGCTTCTTTGCCAATCTATAAGACTGGTATGATATTTCACTGTTGGCATTGCTTAGTTCTTCAAGAACAGTTTGAATTGATTTTTCAATTTTTCCACTTTTACTCACGGTACAAATAACTTTCTCGGTACCAATAATTGTCTCGGTTCCATCCTCTTCTGTTATAGAGTTTTCTTTTTCTACAATTGAGAAGTATCTTGTTATTTGTCTTTCAGCATCTTCTCTACAGTCAGAGTAAGTTATGTATTTAGATTTAAATTCAGCATCAAGTGCTGCGATAGAATTAATTGTTGCTGACAATGCCTGAGCATTTTCAATAGAGTTAATATAAGTCTCTTTCCCATCAGTAAGTGACTTTTTAGTCGCCACAAGTGCAGAGAGAACACTTTCAACTTTTACTCTCTCGTCGAGTTTATTAATAAGTGACTCAATTGTAGTAAATGCTGAATTAACTTTCTCATAAGACTTCTTATTTATAATGAGTTTTTCATCTGGAGTAAGTTTATCGTAGTCTGAAGTCATGATTGCATCAAAGTAGTGTCCGTACTTTCTTTTTAATAAAGGCACCATCATATTTTTAAATGGATACTTAAGTGCTTTTTGAACGCTTGTGATCGGCTTAACATGAGAATATGTTCTGTTTAAAAAGATATTTGCGTTTCCTTGAAGATCCACCGGAAGATACTTTCTCATCGTCTCAGTTGCTGAAACCGGAACAACTTCACCTGTTTTAGAATAGACTCCAGAGATTCCTCCAAAAACACCTACAGAGACACTTGCTCCAACAGTATCTACGAGTTGGATTAAGTTATCTGTTCCAAGGTAGCTTCCTGTTACGATATCTCTATTGAGAATAAGGTTTCCTTTAACTGTTGGAAAAGCAAATGCCTTAACTGGAAGTTTGTTAGATTCTCCACCACTAGTCATTGAGTTAACTAAACCTTCAGACAAACCAGTATAGAATTCTTCGATTTTTCCACTGAGGTCAGTTCCTAAATACTTGATTGAGTTAATTGAATTTACAAGAAGCTCTAATCCAACCGTCACAGCTTTAGACTTGAAGAATGCGGCCATATCAGAATAAGCTAGTGGAGATTGAGGATCAGGAATTTTAAAACGTCTCGCATAACCGTCATAGAATTCTTTCGTAAGCTTTCCATCTTCAAGATCATCATGATTCGATATAAGGTGATCAACAGGAAGGTTTTGATTATCAACTTTAAAAAGTGAACCAAGGTGGTTTCTTCTTGACTTTAATTTTTCAAGCAAAAGAACTTTAACAGATGCTGGAAGTGCAGTTGAATCAACTATTTCTTGCCAGTCTCTCTCTGTCAGCTTCATTATTCTTCTTACCATCCAAACCGCGTCATCTTTACTTGTAGAGAAGTCCTTTGTACCATCATACTTAAATGCCACGTTTTCAGAATATACACTTCCTACAATCCAATCTGTAATATTAATACTTTCTAGGATATGTGTAAGTGCATAAGGAACGATAAGTGAATCATAGATTCTTTTCCCTTGAAAAATATCTGCTGAGACATAACCTTTTGCAAGGTTGAGACGGAACTCTTGATCTTCCATTACAACGATATCTTGAACAACAACTTCTTTTCTTTTTTCACTTAGAATCCATCGGTCAAAAGATCCAGCATTATTCACACTGAGGTTTTTAACGAATTCATTTTTTTGGTCTCTTGAATCAAAGGATATTTTTAATCTCTTAACATGCTTAATTGGAGGAACAATATATCCAAGTTTTCTTAAAAGAGTTTTTCTTAAAAGATAGTTGTGTACGTTTTTACTAAGAATAAGAGTATACTGCTTTGGTGTTCCGTATGAGTTATTTTTATTAACTGTAAGTCTGTAACTTCCAAGTCTTGCCCACCCTTTTGAAACAAAACTTACATTATCAAGGTCATTGAGATCAAGTTGGTCAAGACTTTCATCAACAGCTCCACCGATATTATTTTCCCAAATACTTGGCTCTTCTTTTGGATCAAGATCTGCTAACGTCCACTGACATCTTGTTTCATTAAATCTTCTTTTATAATAAATACTAGCTTGTTTAGGAGAGAGTACATCTCCTTTTAAGAATCCACCACCACACTCATCTGAATCGCAGACAAGGTCGGTTGATGGCATATGGCCATAAGTGAGGGGAACTGTTCCTCTAATTGGGTTGTATGATTTTAACGCTTCAACATCACAAAGGTTCTGTAGAAGTGATCTCTCTCCTCTGTCTTCAGATGAGTTTACTTGTGCAAAAGCACTGTAAGTCAAAATAGAGATCGTTAATGCTAAAAGTTTAATCATAGTTTCCCTTGAATTCTGGACAGGTGTCTAAAGATTTGACAGTTTTCACCCCATCTCTTTGTCTAACGTCCTAAAAAGTAATCAATTTAAACATTCTTACTTATTATGATGCTAGATCTATGCCAAAGTGAGTTTTTCAAGTATAATGATTTTTTGGAGGTAAGTTGAAAACCTTAATTGTTAGCGAAAACAATGCTGAAGCAGAAATTCTCCGTCGTATTCTTAGATTTAATTTTCGGGACTTGTACTGTCTTCAAGCATCTACTAAAAAAGAGATTGAAAATGCCATCCTTACTGATGGCCCTTTTGGTTTCTATATTGTTGATGCAGATATGAGACAAGAAGAACCAGAGATGCTTTGCCAGAGTATTCGAGATCTCTCAGGTGACAAACCCTTCCTCTTCATTGGAAAGTCTGCATCTATTATTGATCGAATAAGCCAGGAACTTTATCAATCAAATAGTTTTAATGATCAAATCTATAAACCGTTTGAGAGAAAAGATATTACAGACGAAATTAAAAATAAAGTTTCGGGGATTCTAGACTGGGCAAGACAAGAAGAGTTTGAGTCATCAATAGAGGAAATCGATAAAAAAGATTTTATAGAGATGAAATTAAAAAACTTCTACCTATCATCTACTTTTCCATATGATATTTACTTAGAGATTACATCAACCGAGCACATCAAAATTATATCAGCCAACAAACCCTACAGTTCATCAACACTTGATCGGTATGCAAAGAAAAATGTAAAATCACTTTATATAAAAAAAGATGATCACCTCGAATATCTTGAGAAGGAAACGATTAGGTGTACTAAACATCTAAAAAAAATATTCCCATCAAATGATGAGTACCCTATCGCTCTACTTCGAGCAGTAACGATACTGCACCAATACATGATTACACTAGGTACAAGTGATGCAATATTTAGTTTAGTAGATGAAGTAGCAGAAGGCATTTTAAAGTATGAAGGTCACTATAAAAGTATTAGGAAGATGCTAACTAACTTCCCAGAATATTACGCTGGGATCGCTAGTAAGAGTCTCATCACAGGCTTTATTGCTATTCACCTGGCGAAAAAAAATGGCTGGGAATCAAACACAACAAAAATGAAACTTGCAGTTTGTTCAATTTTACAAGACTACTCACTTCCCGATGAAGCAATGGCACATATTAATTATCCAATAGATGCGAGATTGAACCAATATAGTGAAGAAGACCTAGAAAAGTTTTTCAATCATCCTATTGATGCCGCTAATATATCGAAGCAGTTTTCAAAATATACAGACACAGACTATATCTTAGAACACCATCAAGAGCTTTATGCTAAAAAAGGTTTTCCAAATCAGGTTACCTCATCAAAGTTTACCGTAATCTGTTGTTTATTTAATGCTGCTCAGTTTTTTGCTGCAGAAATTGATGGTCACAAGTATAAAAAAGATATTGTATCAAAAGTTATGAAATCAATGGCCAGGGATTTTTCAAAAGGGAATTTTAAAATTATCTTTGATATATTAAGAGATAACCTAAATTAAACTTTGAGATTCTCAAGAGTCAAAATAATCTTTTTATAAGAGTTATATGTGTAGCGATCATTTAGTCTCTTCATAATTCTTTTTATATCTAGAGAACTTTTCTTTTTACCATCGGAAATATCAATGAGTATCCCTGTGGCAACGTCCTCTGCAATGACAATAATTTTAGCAAGCGGTGAAATATCATCTTTAAAGTTAATTCCAAATCCTCGTCCGCTAGTCATTCCATGATGCTGGATAATAATCATATCAGCGCCCATTGGAGCTCTTGGAAATGTTTGAACGACAGAACCTGCAAGTTTTGCATGATTTAGAACTATCTCTTTTTCTTCATCACTAACCCCTTCGTGAAAAAGAAGATCTTCTTCACATTCAACTTCAGGATATTTTGCAAAAATCGGAACTAAGAATAGGTCGTGAAAAAATAATGAGAATGTAACTTTCTCCATCTGCTCTTTACTACCCCAAGAGATATTTTCAATAATTTGATTGGCTATGTAAGATGCAACGATACCGTGCTTAAAAACAAAATTAGATTTATTCTCAAGTAGCATCGACAAAAGGTTTCGAAGCTTAGGCACTTCTTTAACAACCTTAACCATCGCTTGAACACAACTTTTAGAAACTTCAGCTACTGCATCGGAGATTTCTTGATTCTCAAAAATTTCTTCGGCTACCATAGATTGGCCCTGGGCCGTAATCTCAATCGTTTCATCGAGGGTTAAATCAGATTTAGAAAATTCATTAATAATAAATCCACTGACTTTATTAATAAACTTAAGTCTCTCGCTGGCATCAATAAAAAGATGTTCTACATTATCATCAATATAGTTTTTTATGAGACCACCTAAAGGTGTATCCTTCTCTAATATTTTAGTATAGCTGAAATCAAAATCGTCTTGTGACTCTCGAGAGTAAAGTTCGCAGTGAGTTTTACTCATTTTTTGTAAGAGTCTAATTGGTACTGGAAAATACTTAGGAACTTCTCTCGAAGCCATTTGTTTAGCCGTGAGTTCAAGCATTTTTGCCATTGCTTGCAAAAGAGATTTTATATCATATTTATTTTTGACTACAATAGAGTTTTTAAACTCAGCTTCGACCTCACCCATCAAAATGACAGGAGTTGAAATATTATTTTCTGTTATAAATTTTTTAAATTCTTGGAGTTCATCTTTTGGACGATTGTTTTCTTTGAATATAATAATTGCATCTATGTTTGGGGAATGCTCAATGAGTTTAGCTGCATCACGTAAGTCACTTTTTATAGTAACGTTTACTGCAACATAAGCCCTTAAGTTTAACTCATATAAACTATTTATTATGTCATTTTTAGAAACTAGTACAACCTGACCCATCACATCCCTACGTTAAGTCCTTAAATTATAACAGATATATTTTCTAATGCACCTTTGACTTCGCAGCATTTTCAAGAAACTTTTGTAAATAATGCACCCCAAGGTTAATTGCTTCGTTTTTATCTGGTTCATTATAAAGGATTGTCACGTGATTGAATATCTTGCCTGATTCACTCTGGATTATATCAATTTCTACGTTGTAATTTAGTCCATACGGGTTCAAAGTAATTCGTCCAATTAGAAATGGTGACAAACCTTTTAGTTCAATAAGGTGCTCTTCCATAAATAATCACTCCCAACACGTAGTGTCGTAAAAAGGATGTCAAAGTATAATACTGTGACAATTAGTTAAAAACTGCTAAAATACTCTTAGTTAAAATAGTAAATTTGTTACAAAACGAAAAGGGAGTTTTTCATGGCAGTTTCCCACAATTATTTCATTTCTTCGATTGGGAAAAAACAAATCATGGCCGTAACGGGTCTTGGTTTAATCGGTTTTACGGTTGCGCACTTACTAGGAAATTTTTTGTTATTCCTAGGTCCAGACGCATTTAATCTTTATGGACACACACTTACAAGCAATCCATTAATTTATGTTGCTGAAGCAGGCTTGGTTGCAATGTTTGTCACTCACCTTGCGCTTGCAGCGGTGACAACGATTCAAAACAGAAATGCTCGACCTGTTAATTACTTAGTTAAGAGATCTACCGGTCGCGGTGAAACCTTTGCATCCAAAACGATGGGATATACTGGGGTTATCATTTTTATCTTTTTAGTTCTTCACCTAATCAATTTTAAATACGGTGCCGAATACATGACGACAGTCGACGGTGTTGAGATGAGAGATCTTTTCAGACTACTTGTTGAGTACTTCTCAAATCCACTTTATGTTGCATGGTACTGTTTTGCTATGGTTGCTTTAGGAATTCATACAAGTCATGGTTTTCAGTCATCAGCTCAATCGTGGGGTATAAATCATCCTAAGTACACTCCAATCATAAAGATCACTGGAATTTTGTATGCGGTTTTTGTAACAGTTGGTTTTTCAGCATGCGCAATTTTTTGCTACTTACAAAACTAAATTGATTAGAAACTAGAATGACTAAAAATAATACTTGGAGAAAATATAATGAGCTTTAAATTAGATTCAAAAATTCCCGAAGGTCCAATTCAAGACAAATGGGAAAATCATAAATTCAAATGCAAACTGGTCAACCCTTCCAATAAAAGAAAATATACTGTTATTGTCGTCGGAACCGGATTAGCTGGCGGTAGTGCTGCAGCATCAATGGCAGAACTTGGTTACAATGTTAAATCTTTTTGTATTCAAGATACACCAAGACGTGCTCACTCGATTGCAGCTCAAGGTGGTATCAATGCCGCAAAAAATTATCAAAACGACGGTGACTCTGTGTGGAGACTTTTTTACGATACAGTAAAGGGTGGAGACTACAGATCAAGAGAAGCTAACGTTTATAGACTTGCACAAGTTTCAAATAATATTATCGATCAGTGTGTTGCTCAAGGAGTTCCTTTTGCAAGAGACTACGGTGGATACTTAGACAATAGATCTTTTGGTGGAGCTCAGGTTTCAAGAACTTTCTACGCTAAAGGACAAACCGGTCAACAATTACTTTTAGGTGCTTACCAATCGATGATGAAAGAAGTAGCTAAGGGCAAAATTGATCTTTATACAAGACGTGAGATCTTAGACATCGTTGTTATTGATGGCAAAGCTCGTGGAATTATTGTTCGCGATCTAATCAGTGGTGACATAGAGAGACATGTAGCTGACGCAGTTATTCTTGCAAGTGGTGGATATGGAAATGTTTATTTCTTATCAACAAACGCGATGGCATCAAATGTCGGTGCAGCTTGGAAAGCATACAAAAAAGGTGCTGGATTTGCGAATCCATGCTTTACTCAAATTCACCCAACTTGTATTCCTGTTCATGGTGAGAACCAGGCTAAATTGACTCTTATGAGTGAGTCGCTTCGAAATGACGGAAGAGTTTGGGTTCCAGCGAAAGCTGATGACAAAAGACATCCAAACGAAATCCCTGAAGAAGAGAGAGATTATTATTTAGAAAGAATCTATCCTTCATTTGGTAACCTCGTACCAAGAGATGTTGCATCTAGAAATGCAAAGACCATGGTCGATGAAAACAAAGGTGTTGGAGATACAGGAGTAGCTGTTTATCTGGACTTTAAAGATGCAATTGCCAGAGATGGACAACCTGCTATTGAAGAAAGATACGGTAACCTTTTCGAAATGTATCAACGAATTACAAATGAATCTCCATATGAACAACCGATGAGAATTTATCCAGCTGTCCATTATACAATGGGTGGTTTATGGGTCGATTATAATCTTCAATCAACAATCCCAGGACTTCACGTTCTTGGAGAAGCTAACTTCTCAGATCACGGTGCCAACAGACTTGGAGCCTCTGCTCTAATGCAAGGTCTTGCGGATGGATATTTTGTTATCCCATATACAATTGGTAACTACTTTGGAACGAATAAACTTGAAAAAGTTGATACCTCTCACCCAGAGTTTGATAAAGCTGAAAAAGCAGCCAAAGCTCAAATTGATAAGTTTTTAAATATCAAAGGTAAAAGAACTGCAGATGATTTCCATAAAAAACTTGGAAAGATTATGTGGGAGCATGTAGGTATGGCCAGAGAAGAAAAAGGTCTAAAAACTGCAATCTCTGAAATTAAAAAGTTAAGAGCCGAATTCTGGACGGATTTAAAGATTCCAGGAAATCAAGATGAAATAAACAGAGAGCTTGAAAAAGCTGGACGTGTTGCAGACTTTCTTGAACTTGGAGAATTGATGGCAAGAGATGCCCTTACTAGACCTGAGTCATGCGGAGGACATTTTAGACTAGAGTCTCAAACACCAGAGAACGAAGCACTTCGTAATGATGAAGACTTTGCACACTCAGCAGTTTGGGAATTTAAAGGCGTTGATGACGAACCAGCTCGACATAAAGAAGAGCTGACTTTTGAAAACGTTCCACTAACACAAAGATCTTACAAGTAAGGAGTCCACAGATGGCCAACAAAGAAAAAGATATTACAGTACACTTAAAGCTTTGGAGACAAAAAAATCGCAAAGACAAAGGTCAATTCGATGAACATACTCTATCGGGAGTCTCAACAGGTTCTTCGTTTTTAGAAATGCTTGACCAGCTGAACGAGCAACTTATAATTGAAGATAAAGCTCCATTTGCCTTTGATCATGATTGTCGTGAAGGTATTTGTGGGATGTGCTCATTAATGATCAATGGACAAGCACACGGACCGGAAAAAGCGACAACAACATGTCAGCTTCATATGCGATCATTTGAAGACCAAGATACAATTGTTATTGAACCATGGAGATCATCAGCGTTCCCAGTCTTAAAAGACTGTGTTGTTGATAGATCAGCTTTTGATAAAGTAATTCAAGCCGGTGGATTTACTTCGGTAAACGTTGGTAATGCACAAGATGCAAATGCTATTCCGATAGCAAAAGAAAATGCTGACCTTGCAATGGATGCAGCAGCATGTATTGGTTGTGGGGCTTGTGTAGCAAGTTGCCCAAATGCCAGTGCAATGCTTTTTACGTCTGCTAAGATCTCCCAACTAGCTCTACTTCCTCAAGGGAAAGTCGAAGCTGAAAAACGTGCAGCAAAAATGGTTGAAGAAATGGATGAGCTTGGATTTGGAAACTGTTCAAATCATGCAGAGTGTGAAGCTTCATGTCCAAAAGAGATTAATCTTTCAAATATTGCACGAATGAACAGAGAGTTTTTCAAATCAAAGACTTTTTCTAGAAAAGATTAAAATTTATTAAATTTTTTATCATCAAGCCCAGTCACTGTACTGGGCTTTTTTGTGCCTTTTATGGTAGAAAATGAAAGTGAAAATTTATTCAGAAACTACATTTTCTTTTATCGCAAAATGCCAAGGGTATCTCAAAGATATTATTAAATCGGAGACTGACCTTAAGGTTAAGACCTCTCGGTTTGTTTTTAATAAATACACCTACCCCATTTCAATTGTGACTTTTACTGGTTCACAAAAAATTGGATATTTTGATTCAAGCAATTATGAAATTGGATTAAATGCAAATCTTATCTACACAGTTAAAGAACCAGTACTAAAAGATATTCTTCGTCATGAATTTGCACACTTTATTACTTATTTAAAATATGGTTCAGTCCTGCCCCACGGAGAAGAGTTTAAGAGAGTATGCGCAGACTACGGTTGGACCAGATCAATCTCTAAAGCTTCTATGGACATAGAATTGGCCAATACTGAGATGACTGGTGACCTTCAAACAGAGAAACTTATAACTAAAATTAAAAGCCTACTAAAACTTTCAGAGTCTCCAAATGAACACGAAGCAAGTCTAGCAACTACCAAAGCAAATGCACTAATGATCAAACATAATCTACAAAGAATAAATTCTGATCCGGAGGAGACTCTTTACGTACAAGAAGTATATTTTTCTAAAAAAAGAAATGCAAAGCTCTCTGCAATATACTCAATAGTTTCTCACTTTCTCGTCACACCTGTTATGAATTACACAAGTGAAGGTGTGAGACTTGAGATAACTGGTCAAAAAACTAATATTGAAGTTGGACAATACATCTGTGAATTTCTTGACCGTGAGCTCGATAAACTTTGGGCCATTGCGAAATACAAAAACAACTTAAAAGGCTTGAAGCAAAAGAACTCATTCTTTGCAGGTGTTGCAAAGGGCTTTGATGCCAAAATGAATGAAAGTGAAAAAGACTTAACCCAAGCAGAGGGACGCGAACTAGTTGCCTTTAAAAACGATCTAAGGCTTAAGACTGATCGCATTTACGGAAGACTTCGCTCTTCTGGATCAAGTGCCTCTGTTGATCAAAAAACACTTGGACTTGGAAAAGCTGCAGGTAAAAATTTAACAATAAACAAAGGGCTCAAAGGCTCAAAAGTCATAAAACAATTAGGATGGTTTAAATGAACAACTTCGAATTCTACAACCCCACTAAAATAATATTTGGAAAAGGTCAGATTGATTCTGTCGCTAAAAATATTCCACAAGATAAAAAAGTTCTTATGATATACGGCGGTGGAAGCGTTAAGAGTAATGGTGTTTATGATCAAGTAAAAAAAGCACTCATAGACCACACAGTCTTTGAATTTGGAGGAATTGAATCTAATCCAAAATTTGAAACAGCAATGAAAGCCGTAGAGATGGCCAAAGAAAACTCTATTGACTACCTTCTGGCCGTTGGTGGTGGATCTGTTATAGATGCTACTAAGTTTATTAGTTCGGCAATAAGTTATAAAGGTGACGCTTGGGATATTCCAACTAATAAAGGCAAGATTGGTGAAGTGATTCCTTTTGGAGTCATTCTTACTCTGCCTGCAACTGGAAGTGAGATGAATTGCTTCTCTGTCATTTCAAAGGGGCAAGATAAATTAGGATTTGGAAATCCAAAACTATATCCTCAATTTTCTATTCTTGATCCTGAAGTAACCTACTCATTATCTGAAAGACAATTAGGTAACGGACTAGTAGATGCTTTCGTCCATACAACTGAGCAGTACCTTACAACTGACATAGATACTCCTCTTCAAGATCGATTCGCAGAAGGAATCCTACAAACGATTATAGCTGAGTCTGAGAAAGTAATGGAGATCAAAGAAGATTACAATAGTCGTGCAAATTTCATGTGGTCAACAACGATGGCCTTAAACGGTCTAATTGGTTCGGGCGTAGTTCACGACTGGGCAACCCATATGATTGGTCATGAACTTACAGCTCTGCATGGAATAGACCACGCAAGAAGCCTCGCTTTAATTCTACCAAGTCTTCTTCGCGAACTTAAAGATCAAAAAAGTAGAAAGCTTCTACAATATGCTGACAGAGTTTGGGGTATAAAAGGTGGAACACCAGAAGAGAGAATTGAGAAAGCTATACTTGCAACGGAAGATTTCTTTAACCGAGTTGGCCTACCAACGAAGTTAAAAGTTTATAAATTAACAGAAGATGACTTTCAACCAATTGTTAAATCTCTTCGTAGTCATATTCCAGTGAACCTGGGAGAAAAAAGTAATATAGATGAGAAGATGGTAATGAATATTTTAAAGAGAGCCTTATAATGACTAATAAAAACATTCTAATGACTGGCTCATTCTTTTTATTTATAGCAGTTTTATTAGGAGCATTTGGAGCTCATGGGCTTAAAAATATCCTTGAAGCTCAAGCACTCGATACATTTAAAACAGGAGTTACATATCAGTTCTATCACGGTTTTGGACTTATCTTGTTGGCGATTATCAGTAAAACATATGGAATCGACGTAAAGAAGTCTGCACTTCTTTTTATAATAGGAATTTTCTTGTTCAGTGGAAATTGCTACCTTTATTCTATTACTCAAATTAAGACTATTGCATTGATTATACCTGCCGGTGGATTATCTTTCATAACAGGCTGGTTGCTACTTACAATTAATATTTCAAAAAAGAGAGAATAAATGAGGATCCTACTAATACTTTTATCAATGATATCTATCTCTTGTTCTCAAAAGTATCAGACCTTTGACGTCATAAAGAAAAAAGAATTTGTTTTTGGAGAAAGTCACACTCCGACTACACCAACAATGAGAGTTGGAAGAAAGGTAATTCAAGAGACTTGTGAAGGACAGATTTTATTTTTAAGAAATGCGAAGAAAATTACCGATGGTTCTATTCCAGCACTTGTAAATTTCAGTTGTCCAGGTCAAGAATATCTATTAAATGCAAAGATTACCGAGACGTGGTGGACAACAGTTCTCTATTCAAGAAGTTGTGTTGAAATAGAGAGTTATTGCCCACGATGATTTTTAGTTTAGGTTACTACTTTCAAAAGTTTCTAAGACTAAGTTAAAATGCTTCTCATCTATCTTTGAATTAATTCCTCTAAGAAGTTTATCCATTTTCCAAACTGATCTTCTCTTTGGACCAACAAGATCACCTAAGTAAGCTGGTCCATAGCTCAAAGAGTAAACATCATAAATTCAAAGTGTAACTGGAAAGAATGCAAACATTCTTGTATCGATTGATCTGGCCATTCTGATGTTATATCTGAGTAACCTTCACTTATAGATCTTACTCTACCTTAGCCTTCAATAATAACGATACTTGTAACTTATTAGAATCATGTTATTAGAGTGTAAAGTTTTATGACACCCCCATTACAATCTTTCAATCTCTATGGGGTTGGTGACAGTATTCTCATACTCTATATCTACTTAGTCATTTAAATAAATGGGACTGCTATGAACAAGTTTGTATTCACTATTCCTCTTCTTGTACTTTCAGTTCAAGCTTATTCTAAAGACTACGACGAAGTATTTCCCGAGTACTTTGAATACTGTGCGGCATCTCAAGTTAAATATACAAAGACCTACTTCGAAGGCTCAGTTGGTGGCCCTGGTGGACACGGTTTTTTATATGTTCACGGTCTTTGTAAGGACAACTCTAAAGGCTACCCACAAGTTAAACCATGTGAAGAAGAAGGATCGGGAGTGGGAATATCTCTCGATAGTGATTATGCGAATGTAAAATGGATTGCAGTGCCAGGAAGAGATCTGATGATGAATGGTAATCATTCTCCTGAAGATATCAACCCTGTTAGCCTCGAAGAAATTGAGAATGTAAAATTAAAAGCATACGAGCTCGAAATCTTCAAAGGTGTAGAACTAAAAGCAGAAGATATTGCAAAATATAAATTTGGTTCTAAACAATATGAGATGGCCGCTGCTGAGTGGTCAATTGGAACCGATCTTGCTTTGAGATTTGGAAGAGAACTTAGATGTACAAGGACTCCAATTTCTAAGTCTCAAGTCAGCGACCTAGCAAATTATCTTAACGCAGAAAATGATAAATACTATAAAACTGAAGCCGTTTATGAGTGGAGCTTTGTTTATAATAACTGCTCTCACCTCACACTCAATGCAGGGGCATCAATTGGGATCAACCAATCTATTAAAGCCGATCAAAGCTTTCTAAAACAACTTACAAATATTGCTGTACCGGCAAATGCATACATGAGTGTATCTGATCAGTGGACATTAAAGAAATTGAAACTTAGACATCTCAGAAAAAGTGATTCTTTAAAGAAGTACTCTACTCATCCAAATCAATTTGGCTCGCTAATGCAAAAACTTCCCGCCTTCAAAACAAATCATATGTTTCTAACTGATGATATTAAAGGGATTTCTATACCGAGAAAAAACATCTTAAAAATGTTTAAGACCGCAAAAGGTTATGACAAATACTTAGATAAAAAAGAAAATACCGATCTAGAAGAAAACGCAAAAAAGTGGGTTAAAATCTATCAAAAGCTTATCAAGAAGTTAGAGAAAAAAGGTGATCAAGAATCAATCGAGTACAGCTACCTATCAAAGCAGTTAGAAAAGTCACTTTCTATATTGAAATGAAGAAATAAAGTGTTGAGATCTTTTTATTTAGAAGCTGAGTAGTCGAGTCTAAACTTTAAATACTTCGCAATATAATATAAACGCATAGAAATGGTTACGATCTTTTTATTCATCATATATCTCTCTTGT
>Ga0307959_1000071_pt1 | contig 53885 bp, 39 predicted proteins | sample OrgLakmetagen494_FD_201813 | JGI IMG/M metagenome (GOLD analysis project Ga0307959, IMG submission 201813) | Saline water microbial communities from Organic Lake, Antarctica - #494 | ecosystem: Environmental > Aquatic > Non-marine Saline and Alkaline > Saline | place: Antarctica: Organic Lake...
AAAATTTTATTAACTAAATGTATAACGCCTATAAAACAAAATCTGAAATTTATGGCTGTGGATGGGGACCGGTACAAGTTCCTCCGTTTCAAAAAAGTTTTTGGGGGGTATGAAAAAAAAAAAATACATTAAATTAAATGCGTTTAAACGGCGCGGCATGGTGGTGTGTGTGTAAACGAGCTGTTTAAACGCCATGCAATATCTATCACTCATATCTATGTAACATACTGTTTATTAATTAAACGATTCCTGATTTATAGACTTCGCCTGCTATCTATGGATATGTACTAGATACATGTTACATGCGCTTACCATGTCATACAGCGCCGTTTAGAAAGGTAACAGAATGAATCCGTTTTGTTACCCTGAAGAATGCAGGCGGGGCGCGGGCTGTATCGCTACTGGTCCCAAAAGGTAACAAAGTAACAGGATTTAAAAGACTTTCAGCGAAAACATATAAGCCCACTGAAAAAATCACTTTTATACAATCCTATAAGTTTATAAAACTGTTACCTTTGTTACCTTTTGTTTTTAGCCTTTATATAACAGACACTTAGCAGGTAACAAAACGGTCCCAAACAAAGTAACAAAACGGTCCCAATCAGCCACCGCATAGTCTGCATATATATTGCATTTAAACGTTGCATATAGATGCAATACCCTGTTACTATTACCACTTGACGCAAAACCGCGCATTTAAACCACACAGGACTAAGCAAATGACTATTGAAACCAATACAGCAAACCGCGAACAATGGCTTATCGAAGCCGCTAACATTCTATCCACTAGCATTCTACTACCTGCCATAGTTAAACAGGGTGACGGTGGTATGATGCCGCTTAAATACGTCGTATCTATTGGGCATCCTAAAAGTAAGAACAGCATCGGTGAATGCTGGAAAAAAGCGGCAAGTGAAGACCTTATCACTTCTCACATATTTATTACACCGACAGAAAACAGCTCAACCCGCATTCTTGATGTGCTACTACATGAGCTAATACATGCCGCGGACGACTGCGAATCAGGGCATAAGAATTTTTTTGCAAGAACAGCGCGAAAAGTTGGTTTAGTGGGCAAGCTAACCGCGACCGTCGCGGGCGATGCACTACAAGAAAAATTACTTGATATAGTGGACGCAATTGGCGAGATACCGCATTCAGCACTGAATGCCGCTAACAGTGGCAAGAAAAAGCAAACTGCTAGAATGCTCAAAGTCGAATGCACTTACTGCAAGTTCACATACCGCGCCAGTCGCACCCAACTATTACAAGCCTTTGAAGGCGAAGCCGTTTGCCCGTGTTGCGCTAACGACACTAGCAACGCCATTGCAGACCAACTTCACGCATAAACTACAGGGGGTGTTTAAACGCGCCCCCATAACCACCATATAGGACCAATACAATATGAATAACTCAACAATCCAAGCATATAAGACCGCGCTAATGACTCAACATAGCAAGCCAACCCGCGGCATGAGCAATGCTGAAGTGGTTAACCTTGCGTACAATTTTGACCTAATGACGCGTGAACAGTTCACCGGCTATCAATTAGAATTGAACAGCACACCGGAACCAACGCCGGAACCAACGCCGGAACCAACGCCGGAACCAACGCCGGAACCAACGCCGGAACCAACGCCGGAACCAACGCCGGAACCAACAAACAACCCTATAAAGGAACAAACACCAACGACTACTAAAACCGATGCCGATTTACTATCTGAGTTATTGCTTAAAATGGCAGGCGCCAAAACTGCCCCGCTTGATGAAAAAAGAGTACTTGAATTGATAGGTCAACACTCAAAAGCGCCAACCGTTGTCGAAGTAGCCTTGACCAAGGCAAGCGGCGCGGTATCTAGTAATGTTGTTGGCGTAACGCATGAGTGTTACACGAACGCGCTTAACCATATATCAGTAGGCAATGATTTGTATTTTTACGGTCGCACCGGTGCCGGTAAATCTACAACCGCGACGCAAATAGCAAAAGGGCTAGATTTACCCATATTTACAATGGGCGCGATTTTAAGCAAGTTTGAAGTACTGGGTGCATTGTTGCCTAGCGGCTATGTTGCAAGCATCGTACGCAAGTGGTTAGATAGTGACGGCGGGATACTTTGCATTGATGAGATTGACGCTTCATGCCCTCGCGCCCTTGTTACTATCATGGCGATTTTTGACTTAGCCGGTGAACTGACATTTCCCGACGGTGAAACCAAAAAGCGCACCGATAACCACCGCGTTATTGTTACCGCGAATACTACCGGTGCCGGTGCAAGTAGTGACTATAACGGACGTGCTAGATTAGACAAGGCTACGCTAAATCGCTTCATTCGCATTGAGCATGACTACAGCGCTAACATTGAGAATAGTTTAGCTAGTGAACCAATAGTTAACTATATGCGCGCCTTGCGCCAAGTAATCACAAATAAGGGCATACACGGTTCCGATATAACGCCGCGCACAATAAAACAAGCCGGTAAAATAGCATCGAGCAATCTACCAGTTGATGCCAAGCTCGCGATGATAGCGGATACCGTGAAACAAGGTATGACGCCGGGTGAATACAGCAGCGTATTATTAAAAGTTAATGCGCCAACAATTACCGCCATGACTCAATCACTAGCTAACGCTGTTTAAACGCATCCACAATAGGAATATAGATATTATGATAGTTACAAACTACACGAAAGAAAACAAAACTTTAATGAATCATTTTGACGGTGTAAGCGAATGGCTAGGCATAGCAAGCGCAAGTAATGCAGCATACTTTAAAAGCCGCCCTAATCACTTTAACGGTAACTGTTCTGGCAAAGACTTAGAACGCAGATTTAAAAACAATACCGCACCGGATAACGTGAAAGAAAAGGTGCGCGATGCACTAGCAGTAACCGCGCGTACTCACATAACCACGCAACCGGAAATAAACCTATACCATGATGAATATGGCGTAACTTGCGACGTTACAGCATATACGATGGGTGAAGAACATTGCATGATAAACCTAGGCATTCAGGAAGTGGGAAAACGCGCCGTTTGGATTGCTTGCTCATTCGGCGCAACTAGCGGCGTCGAAGATAGCCAATTTTGCAATCGCGGAATCGCGCTTATTCGCGCTGTTAAGTACTTGCAAGCACAAGATATATCAGTGGGTATCGTTGGGTATAGTGCTTGCACTACAAATCAATCAACGCAAGACGATGAGCGCATAAATAGGCACGTACAAACGATTATCGCAAAACAGCCTCAAAATGAATTGAATGAAGCCGACTTGATTAATATGTTTACTGCCGCGGCGACACTAAGGACGGTCGGCTTCGCCATACGTGAACACTATATGCAAAGTGAGCATGGTTCGACTTGTTCAATAACGAAAGCCGACTTGAAAGGTACGCAATTCGAACAGGAAGAATTAATCATATTAAACGCGGACCCGCAGATGCAAAACTTCAAGGACCAAGAACAGGGCGCGGACTACGTACAAAAGCAAATCAATAAAGCAATAGCAGGCTAAACATAACGGGCGCAATAAAGCGCCCTCAAACCACCACACAAAGGATTAAAATATTATGACTATCACCGTATTAAAAAACGATAAGAGACTAGCAGAATACCATTACAAACGCACAAATAGCGGAAAACATCACGTTAAGGGCGTTGTCGCTTTTTATAAAGCATTGTATGCCGGTACGGGTGCAAAAATAACCACTATTGTAAGGAGTTAATATGCTTAGTTTTATAGGAGTAATGGGTTTGCTCATGTTAACCCTAGTGGATGGTTTTTGGCACCTTATGGGTAAACTTGCGTTAGTAGGCGCGATTGGCTTTTTAATGTATCAGTTAATAACATTTTTTGTAGGTGGTTAATATGAAAGTAACTAGGCGTAGACCAAATTATAACAAGTTTGAAATGACTAGCCGCGACGTTGATGGGTATTGTAATCTACCACCGGATAGACGACCGCGTTTAAACAATGCGGCAGAAAAGGCACACTTGAAAGGTAAACAAGCAGCGCACATTCTATACACTGAATATATAAAAGTTACTGATTATGACACTGCAAAATTGGCGACTTTTGATGCGTTGATGAAGTTTAGAAAAGGCGTGCCAAGATACCTACAAACGTATGAGATAAACTTTAATTTAGGTGTTAGCGCATATATACAAGAGAAGTAAAATAAACAAGGGCGTTAACCACGCCCTTTTATATGCGCCCTTAATAACTTGTCGTATTCTTCCTTATCAGTTATCCGTTTAACTTTCACCTCGTCAACAGTACCATCGCAAACTAATGTAAAAACAGAAACATCATGCACTTGCCCTCGTCGCCATACTCTTGCCACAAGCTGTTTAAACGCGTCGTTAGACCAGATTGGCGAATAGCATATAATTGTATGCCCACCGCTTGCCAAGTTCAAACCGTGACTAGCTGATTTAGGATGTAGTACCAAGTTATCGATTTCGCCTTTGTTCCACCGGTCAATTACGCCGTTATCATTAATAAAACTACAGTTACCCATCAAAGCTGACTTTATCTGTTCTTTTTCTTCTTCAAGCGTATAAAAAATTAAGCATTTAGTATTGGCTAGGCGCATACGTAAAGAAACAAACAAGTCTTTTCTAGGCAACCCAACGCATAAGTCATATACATCATCATCGCAGTATACAAAGCCGCTTGTTAATTGTTCTAGTTTGCCAGATAGTACCGCCGCGTTATCGGCGACAATAGTATATAAGCCGAGTTCAAGTACACTGTGATTTTTAAACTCACTATATTGCTTTTTACCCGCTTCAGTTAATTCAAAGTGTACGTGTTTTTCCGCCAACAATGGGAGTGTATGGGTGTAATCAGGCATTGAGTAAAATATACTTTCTATTTTGCTCATTAGTATTGGTTCCATATTAGGTATCAACTCCCAATTCCGTTGTTCGTAGTCAGTAGAAAAGAAAAAAGTTTCTAAAAACTTCTGCTTGTTCCGACCAAATCTAGCACCTCCATCCAATACCAGAGTTTGCGCAAACAATCGGTCGAAACCTTCATGTGTAGGTGATGCCGTTAAGCCGGTCCTATGGGTAAAATCATTAGTATATGTTTTTAGTTTCTTTACGCATTTTGCACCATTACTACCAAACTTACTAAGCTCATCAATTACTAGACAATCAAACCCGTGACCGTGTTTAAACGTATCAAAGAACCATACCAAGTTTTCTATGTTTATGACAACAATCTTAGCATCGCTTTTAATGGCGTCTAATCTTTGTTTAGGTGTGCCGCAGGCAACCGCAACATCTAAATGGGTAAGGTGCGACCACTTTTTATGCTCCGTTGCCCACACTTCTTTTGCAGGTCTTAACGGCGCGACAATAAGAACACGGCTAACAATACCCTTTGCAAGCAATTCATCAACGGCAGTTAAGGCGCATACAGTTTTACCCGCGCCCATTGTCGCGTATATAAAATTCACATCGTTTTCATATATGCGGTCTATTAACTTCAGTTGGTCCTCATCTAGTAAGTTATAATTCAGCATTTAACATACCCACTTTTGCTAAGTAAGGTTAAAAAAACCTTTTCGGCTTCATCGCCGCTATGAACAACGTAAACGTTTGCTTTATGCAGCTTTAGTTTTTCAACTTCAATTTGTTGCAGCTTAGTTAACTTGCTTTTATCAACTGGGTTTTTAAACTCAATAAAAGCCACAAAGCCATTAGGTGCCACTACTATTGCATCAGGTACGGCACGCTTGGCAGGGCTTGAAAATTTATAGCACAAAAACCCCCTTTTTATGAGGGCTTGTTTAAACGCCTTCTCTAACTGCGATTCAGTTCTAGTCGCTTTACCAAAAAATTCAATTCTACTCATTGTTTTTGCCCTCTAGTTGTTTTGTTTTATTAAAGACTAAAGTTTTTTCCCACTGCATTAAAATATTATTTTCTTGGGGGTGACATCTTGCATCTTCAAAGCCTAACCAAAATCCTTTTCTAGTGGTTTCTAGGTTTGCACTAGCTAACTGCTCTTTAAGGAACTCAACCTTGGTAAACTTTCCTTCGTATAAAAAACTTAGGTTACTGCTAAACGTGTTAAGCCTTTCAATCTCTTTCAACTGGTCTATTTGTTTTTGTATGTCTTTCTTATTTCTAATGTTTTTTTTCATGTATTATTCCTGTGGTTTTCATTTGTTGCCAACAGCCAGTTACATCGTTGTATATCAGCCAAGAATGTTGCTTTATATGTCTAAAGTAATCAATATCATTACAATGAGTCCACATATCATCAGGTTCTTGTTCAATAATACTTTCTAGCGTTTTTAGTTCATCCATCGTCTTTTCCTTTCAGTTTATTTTATAAATATTGTTTGACTTAACTAGTATATGCGTACTATGATAGTTTATCAACTTAAATGAAACAAAAACCCACTATAAAGGAAAATACTAATGAGAGATTTTACAACAAAAGAATTACTAAATAACTTAACTGAAGACGAAGTTAAAAAAACTCAACTAAAAGAGTTTAGCACGGGCATTCAACCACTAGTCACGCAGTTTGTGGAAGGTGTGGATTCAGTTGCAAAACGGTACGACATTGAAACCAGTTATTTTGTGGATGTTATAGTAATCGTAAAAAAAATGCCCAATATAAGCTCATCTGTTGTCGCGACTGATTTAGACCCGTACGGTTTTTCTATGTTAGGCGAATCGTTAGCTTTATATAGACAGTTTCAAAGAGAAGCCAAAGAAGGCGACCCCAATGAGTTTTTAGGGATGCTACCCAGTAAAAGCCAGTTGTTAAAGTTGGTTGCATCATTACGTCACACGGCAGAGCATGTGACCGAGTTAGCCGGACTTGCATCGGCAATAGAAGATTGCGAACAAGGATAATATAAAATGCCTATACTAAATTTTAAAGAATTTGAACCCTCAGGCGGTAAAAGCGATTTAAGACAGGTATACGTTAATGCTGCTGACCATGAGTGGATTAAGAAAACAGCCAGTGACAATTCAAGCCGTATGGTTTGGGTTGTCAGTGAGTTAATTAATCACGCGAAAGGAAGTAGCGAAACGTTTAAACGATTGCAAAAAATAATATTTGAGCTTGATAGCCTAATCCCTGAGGATGCAGAGTACCCTCAATGGGTGGCGTCCGAACTGGATGCTATGGCTGAAGCAATGAAATCCGGTGAGTAGTTTAGTATTTGAGCTAGCTCATTGGGTAGGCGTTTTTGCATTGGTGAGTATCATGCTTATACCTGCCGCCATGGTTATAAAAATTAGGATTGAGAATTATAATGCCAAATAAACACTATAAGTATGGCGGTTCAACCGCCGCTAGAACGTTGGGTTGCCCTGCATGGGTTGAGCTATCAAAGAAAATGCCTAAGTCGAGAGAAGGTGGCACCAATGAGTTTGCAGACCGAGGGACGTTATTGCATAACTGCATGGAAACCCTCATTGAAAATCCTGATATGGACTTTCCCGAACTCATTGGTATGGCGTACAAAATGCAAATTGTTGACCAAGAAATGATAGACGACGCCGTTATACCTGCATTTGAAGCGTATAGCGATTTTGCGGATACTAACACTTTCGACTTGGAATTATCAGAGTCGGAAGTTTTCATTGACGATGAAGTCGGAGGAACCGCTGACATAATAGCTTGCAATAGCGACACTGTTTTTATAGGTGATTTTAAGTTTGGCTTCAATCTTGTATCGCCAGATGAAAATGCGCAAGGCTTATTCTATGCTATGTGCGGTACCGAAACCGAAGGGCTTTCACAGCTTTTTGAAGGGCGTACTAAAATTGTTATATTCATAGTTCAACCGCAATATGGCGAACAGGGTATGGATATAGTGCAAGTATGGGAGACTACGCCAGAACGTTTAAACGAGTTTGCAGACGAATACCTAAGAGCGTTAGAAAGCCAAGACGAAACTAAGCCAGTTGCGGGAGAACATTGCAAGTACTGCCCCGCTATGGTTGTTTGCCCTGTTAAAACGGGCGCGGCTAGACAAGCGCTGATGATAAAACCAAAAAGTGAAGACGCGGCGGTATTAGCGAGCGCGTTAGGTATGGCTGATGAAGTTATAGAATGGGCTAAGTCAGTTCAGTCATTTGCGCATGAGCAAGCGGAACAAGGCTTGCGCATAGACGGGTATAAACTTGTCGATAAACGAGCTATGCGCAAGTGGACCGAGGAATCAACAGTTCTTGAAATGGTGCGCAGAGCGAAGAAAGTTACACTGGATGAAGCGACCGACGTTAAGTTAAAAACGGCACCTCAACTAGAGAAATTATTTAAAAAGAAAGGTCTTGACTTTAAAAAGTATGACGCCTATATTAGCATGGTCAGCAGCGGTACTACCTTAGTATCCGACACTGACAAACGACCCGAAGCGATTAGTATTAAGGCAATAGCCGCTACAATCAATTCGATTAGCGAATAAATTTAAACCTAGAAAGAGTATTATTATTATGACTACAAAAAATTTACCTGCCAACATGAACGACCTTATTAACGCGTTAGATAAAACCACTACTGCAATCACAGCCGCTAGTTCTGCGGAATCCACATTTTTAAAAATGACAAAAGCCGGTGAATGGGTTTTTGGCGCTGATGATACTGAAGTAGAAAGTAATAGTGATTGGGCAGTCGATACAGCATCATTTTGTGTTGGCTTTCAAGCGTGGGATGATGGTGAGTTAGTAGGGGAGGAAACGGCGTTAGTGACGGAGCCACCTGTTGTTAAATCTCAGTTGCCGGACGTTGGCGCACCTTACAAGGCGTTAATAGGCGTTAACCTAGTTTGCATTGATGGGGGTAACAAAGGCGTTCAAGTTATTTACACCACTACTAGCAAAGGCGGTATAAAAGCGGTTAACACGTTGATGAAGGAGTTAGTAGCTAGAGTTAGGGGTGGTAAACATGATGGGCGATTAATCCCTGTAGTTGAGCTTGGACATGACAGCTACAAGCACAAGCAATATGGTAAAATATACACGCCAGTTTTAGAGTGTATAGACTGGGTTGCTGATGAAGTAGAAAAAGAAGACGACCCAGTTGAGAAACCCAAAGCAAGGGCTAAACCTAAGACTGAACCTGAAGCAGTGGAAAAAGTGGAAGAAGTAGAAGAAGTAGAAGCTGAACCCGAGCCGGAGCCGGAGCCGGAGCCGGAGCCCACGACTAGAAGACGTCGAAGACGCGGAGCGTAGTTACACAGTAAAATTTTCAAGGCTACTCAGGTAGCCTTTTTTAATAGGGGGTAATTATGATAATTCTTGACTACGAAACCAGAAGTAAAGTTGATTTACCGGCGAGTGGGTTGCACGTTTACGCTAGTGACTTCAGCACAGACATTATATGCCTGTTTATGTACGACACTGACGACGATACTTCTTGCGGGTTTTTAATGCCTAAGTGCATGCCTATGGTGTGGAGGATGAAACTTAAAGCAGCCACTTTAGTAGGCGCAATGAATGCGGCATTCGACCGAGAAATACACGACTTAATTGGCGTACCGGACTATAGTTTTCCAGAAATACCAGATTATAAATGGTACTGCATAGCGGCGCAATGCCGTGTAAACGCGCTGCCATCAAACTTGGATGATGCAGCTCGAGCCGCCAAAGTACCTAATAAGAAAAGTCAGCGGGGGAAACAGCTAATAAAACTGTTATCTATACCGCAAGAAGACGGCACCTTTATGGAGTCATTGGATTTACGAAAAGAAATGTTGGAGTACTGCAAAAGTGATGTGATTGCTACAGTTGATTTATGGCGTGCTACTCGCTCAATGACACAGGTAGAGCATAACGATTGGCTAATCAATGAGCGCATGAATACACGCGGCGTAAAGATAGACCGTGATTTAGCATTAGCCGCGACTAAATACGCCGCCGCAGAACAAAGCGAGATAGGGGCTAAGTTGACGGCGCTTACTGACGGATTGATAACTAAGCCGACTCAATACCAACGTATTAAAGAGTATATTTTAGGTAGCATGGAGGACGACGAAAACGACCGTAAGTTGCTTAAACTAATGACAACACATAAAAACGACCATAAGAAACTCAGCCTTGATAGAGATATACGAGAGTCAATAATTACGTCGATAGATGCAGACAACTTACATTTATTTGAAGACGTAGAAGACTTAATAAGGTTGTTGCATGACGCCAGTGCATCAAGCGTGGCTAAGTTTGGCAAGATGCTGACAATGGCGGACCCTGAAGATGATAGAGTACGCGGGGCGTTTATACATGCCGGTGCTGCGCAGACGCACAGGTTTTCTAGTAAAGGTCTTCAGCTTCACAACATGAAACGGAATTGCTACGATTCTGAAGAAGCGATTGCAATGAAAGAAGTAATGATGCGCAATGAGCCAGTACCGGACGTTATGCAATCATTATCTAAACTTCTGCGCCCTGCGCTAGTTCCTGACAAGGGTAACAAGTACGTGGTAGGCGATTGGTCTGCCATTGAAGCAAGGGCGTTACCATGGCTTTCAGGAGACGTCAGAGCCGAACGTAAATTAAACATGTTTAGGCGCGGCATAGACGTTTACATTGAAGCGGCGAAAGATTTAGGTCTTGGCGAAAGGCAAGTTGGCAAAGTTGCGGAATTGGCTTTAGGGTATGGCGGTGCAGTAGGAGCGTTTGCTTCAATGGCTAAAAACTACGGTGTTATAAAACCAGACTATGAAGTCAAGAAAATAGTTGTGTCGTGGCGCAATGCAAATCCGTGGGCTGCTACCTTTTGGCACTCATTAGAGTCGGCGGCTAAAAAAGCAGTACGAGCTAGGGGTACAAAGAGTTTCAAAGCCGGTAAGGTCGTTTACACGTTTGCGCCTAACCTGCTAGGCGGCACTTTAATTTGCGTGTTGCCAGATGGTACCGGTATTCAATACCCGTTTTGCTCAATAGAGCATAGTGATAGAGGTGACAACTTAGTTTGCTTAAAAGCAGGTATAAAGCCAAAAGCAGGCGACACCAGTAAGCACCATTGGGGTGTGGTAAGATTATGGGGTGGTTTGCTATCTGAGAACGTTACACAAGCATTCTGCGCGGCATTGTTACGCGATAAGCTAAGGGATTGCGACTGGTTAGATTTACCAGTTGTTGCTCATGTACACGATGAAATAATATTAGAGACAGCCGAGATTTACGCGTACCGTGATAAAAAACTGCTGAAGGAGGTTATGGAGAGCGTGCCCGAGTATGCACAAGGCTTACCGTTAAAAGCCGACCCGATTATCCTAGATAGATACGGAAACCACTAGATTAAAGGGTAAAAAATAAGTATGCTTTAAGACCAAACAAAAAAAGCCCTGTGGACTAAACAGGGCTTTAACCACACTACAACAATCAATAAATATAAGGAAGGTATCAGATGAGTAAACCGAACGCACATGATGAGGAAAAGAATACCCCAATAAAGGACTTAAAACAACCCCCTGTTCCATCAAATCCTAATGTTGTCAACCTAAAAGATAAAGGCATCATCGACTACGATGCAAAAGAAGTATCAAAATTCATAGACACCGTGTTTCACGATTTAATAGAGGACGAGGAAATATTAACTTGGTATCAAAAAGCTAACACACCGTCATTCCCAAAAAAGCTTAGTAAAACTATGGGCGTATTAGAAAGAACTAATCTACCAAGGACTTTTTATTTTGGGACTTCAACCGTAGTTGAAGACGTAGACGGTAAGCTGTATAACCGAAAGTCAAACTTCGACCGTTTACACGTTGTTGTACTAGATGATATCGGCACTAAAATCCCATTTGAAATACTTCCTGAAGACCTGAAACCAAACTACATTATTGAGACAAGCAAAGGCAATTTTCAATATGGTTACATATTAGATGAGCCTATAGACAACCTAGAGCTAGCCGAAGCGTTAGTGCATCTTGTTTATACCTCCGGCTATTCCGATGGTGGTGGTAAAATGCCGACTAAAGTAGTTAGATTACCAACCGGCATCAACGGCAAGAAGGGTGAAAAAGGTAGCTTCAGGGTAAAACTTATTGAACTTAACGACGAATATTGGACACCGGACGAGCTACTTGAGGTCATGGACGTTGGGGTATCTTGGGCTGACGTACAGAAAGACGTTAACATTGCTAAACGCGGTAAGTCTGCCGCTATGACGGGGACAAGCAGTTGGTCCCCGATAAAATCCACAGCAGGTAGTTTAAACGGTGTCGTAGACCCTCTGTTGGAATGGCTTTATGAGCAAGATTTAGTGACTAATGATAACGGGCAGTTTGTGACAATACGATGCCCGTGGGCTGATGAACATAGCGACGGCGCGGACACTGCGGGATACTCACCAGTTGGGCGCGGCGGTGATTATTCTAACATGAGAAACTTCAACTGCTTCCACGACCACTGTAAAGACCGCAAAGCTGACGACTTTTTGCAATGGGCGGCTACTGTTGGCGCTCCTAGGGTTCCTAAGATAGATAACGTAGCTGACTTGGTTGCTGACTACGCATACGTTGCTTCTGAGGACTCTGCATACCGTATGCGTGGCGTTAAGAAACCTGTTGGCGTTAAGATTAGCGCGTTTAAAAACTTACACCCTAAAAAAGTTGCGGTGCATGATATAGACGGGAAAATAAAAATGGTTAACGAGCATTCATTATGGTTAACGGCACCAAATAGATTATCGGTACAGGGGACCATGTTATACCCTGCAAATCCTGAATCTATAATTGAACATGACGGCTTGAAATACTTAAATATATACGCGGCTCCCACTTGGGGTAAAGGAACTTTTGACTACGCGGACGTAAAGCGTTTTAACGACTTCTTAGCCTACCTAATACCTGAAAAAGACGAACGCGACTACTGGTTGCAATGGTTGGCGGCTAAAGCGCAAACGCCAATATTTAAAGGTGCGGCAGTTCTTATGGTTGCGCCTACTCAGGGTACCGGTAGAACAACGTTAACTGACATGATGGCTGTACTCTTTTCGCAAGAAAACGTAAAGAAGGTGACGTTTCCGCAGTTGTGCGGCGCGAGTGAAGCAGGCTCATACAACGATTGGCAAGAAGCCCTAATTGTAACCTGTGATGAAATTATGTCAGACACTAGCAACAAACACAGGGTCTACGAAACGATGAAAGACCTGTTCGACCCAAGACCTAAAACCGTATTGGTAAACACAAAATATGGGAGTCAGCGGCATAGCACCGTTTATACTAGTTACTTGTTGCTTACCAACCATACTGATGCTGTGGGACACTTGGGCGGTGATAGGCGAGTCTACGTAGTGCAAAATACTAGGGTGGCAGAAACGCCAGAGTATTTCGTTAAGCTTAACGAGTGGTTAGACGTAAAGAACAGCAAGGGGCAGCCTAAGTGGGCAGAGAGCATTTGGCGGTGGTTGCAGACTTTAGAACCTGACTTAGCGCTACTTAATTCACCGGCACCAACGACAAAAGCCAAGCAAACTATGATTGACGAAACAACGAGCGTATACGATACGCTTGCGACTGTTATGAGTGATTTGTTTAGCGGCGTAATACCGACTGGCTTTATTGAAGAAATAGCATTAGGCGTACTTGAAATGCGCGGTGATAAAGATGCGGATATGCGCTGTAAAGTGGTCGCAAAAATAATAAAAAATGCCAGTGTTCCGCTAGATATACAAAAGAAAATTAACGGTAGAAACACCCGTATAAGGGTTGCAATATCAGTACTCCCAAAACTAGATAAAAGCTACGGAAACACTGACGAAGAAAAGCTTAGTAAGTACGCAGTTGCCTTCATAGAGGGTATAAAGGGGCGACTTGTGAATGACCATGCTTTAATAATCGAGATTAACAGGTTAGTTGACGAGCAGCTTTAGTAGGTGTACTATTTTCCTAAATTTGAAAAATTAGGCGAGAGCAAATGAAATCTAGCATTTATGAAGCACAAAAAAGATACACTGAGAAAAACATACGGGAGGGGCAAAGGCGTGTAAACGTGTGGGTACCGGAAAAATACGTAGATGCCCTGAAGCGCATATCTTCTGAAATGCGCAGTGGTAAATATGAAAGTAAACAACGGCGCTAGTTCAGCGCTTCTTCCAAGCTCTGACGCCTAATGCCGCTGTTATTGTTAAAGCCAGTAGTTCTTGATAGTTCGGGACTAGCTCTTTAACGGCAGCGTTAGCTTCTATAGCCGCAGCTATTAATTCAGGTCTACCCAATAAAGTCCCGACAAATACAGCAAAAAATAAAGTAACAAGCGGCATCGTCATTATAATTGTTATGTATTCATCCTTCCACGTTTCACCCTCATTGCGCTTAGATATGACGTCAATCTCTTGCTCATTAAATACAACTTGAGTTTCACCCCTTTGCTTTTGCATTGTAATTTTGCCGTCAATTGTTTTTTCTATGGCTTTACGTTCTTCACGTTTACCAAAGAATCCGCCGACTGCGCCAATAATTGCCGAAACAGGATTTATCATGTTACCTCCAATACGTATTCTAGTTCAGGGTCGTTATAAAATTCTTGCATCGCTCGCAAACCTTCTATAGTCATAAGAATACAGCCAAGACTATGTGAAGGATGAGTGCCGAGGTGCATTTCAATGTGGGTACGCTTATCCACGTTTAACACCTTAAACCACTGGAAGCGACCGTATAAATCAACTTTAAATTTGTACATGCCCGTCGGTATGCAACTCTCACCTACCTTGTTGTCGTTCCATGGCAATTCCATAGTAGGAAATTCACGCCCGTCTGGAAGAATAGAAATACCTAGCGTTCTATCGTGCAGATGGTCATTCCGTTTAATTTTCATTACTGCTTCTCTATGTTGACTATTTCAAAATTAATAATGGGAACGCTGCGTTGTTTAAACAGTGGTGTTTTAGAAAGTTTAAACAAGCTCGGGTATACTTTCCAACCCCAACGTATAGATAAATAATACTTGCCGAATATTTTAATGTGCCGGTAGTGTCCGGTGAAGTTCCCGTCAGCGTTCCTGAATTTAAAGTCGTATCTTAAATTGACGTCTGAAGTTTTATCCACTGCTTCACAGTTTCCCGCATTTTGAAACATTAGCACATTTGGTTTATTGCATGAAGTACTTAGCCATGGTATGTAGCGCACGTTCCAAACAGGGTTTCGAATGGCACACCACTTATACGAATACCACCACCGGCGCAAAAACCCTAATGAGTCCCATACTATGCCTTTCCCATATAAATATTGTTGCCATGAACCATGTGTTCCGTTTTCAACATCGACAGTGCCGTCAAATAGCCACAGTTTGCGTTGAACTTTTGCCCCGCCGCAGCCATCCCAGTTGTCTTCACGATTGCCACTGATGTACTCAAAACCCCACGGCAGCCTTTCAAGGTCGTTTAAACGTGCGTACAAGGTAACAGGTATTAGCAAAGGTGCCATAATTAGCATTAACGCTGCTCGAATAATAAGTTTAATCATAATTTCTCCAATGTTCTAACGCGGTCTTTAAGCCGCACAATTTCATCATCTTGGGATTCGTACCGCCTGTCATTATTCGCCATGTTAGCGGTGATAGCTGTTAGCCTTATTTGGTTATCAGTGACCTGAGAAAGCCATTTCTCTTGCTTATCCATATCCTGCTTAATGTACCTAACATCCGCTTTTATTGTGCTTAAAGTTACGACTACTGCCATGTACGCTGACACTGCGGCTATTACTGCGGGAAATAAATAGCTCTTTAGCAATTCCATTAAATCTACCTTCCTGTTGTCTTGATTAAGTTTCATTTACTTGCCCTCAAGCACAGCAATTCTCGCGGTTAATTCTTTGATGGCATTAACCAACACAGGTATCAGCGAGGTTTCTACCATTCTAAGTTTTTCAGAATCCTCATTGTCTACTATTACTGGGTTGTCGCCTTCAATCGCAAGGACGTCTTGAGCCTTGAAACCATATCGCAACGACCCGTGACCTTCCGTATCTTCACGGTCTGCTTTATATTTGTACGCTGTTGGATTTAATTTGTTCACAAAGTCAAGACCGTGCGGAACAGGTGCAAAATCCGTTTTATCACGTTCGTCTGATACGACTGTCCAAGCTACTTGTATGTACGCGTTGGTAACTGCGGTTGAACCCATGCAAAAACGATTGTCAATGGTGGTTGGGTCTACCACTGGTGCGTAAGAACCCGCAGCAGTCATAGGGTTTATAGCTGTGTTTCCACTTCCGGTAGTGACGTTTTGAAGCGCCCTATAGCCGACCGCGACATTTTCCGTACCGTCTGTGCTTTCGAAAAGTGCCACAGCGCCGATTGCAGTGTTATTACCGCCAGTGGTGTTCTTACCAAGTGCGTTTACACCAACTGCAACTGATACGTCGCCAGTGGTGTTCTTATCAAGTGCGCCTTGACCGACTGCGGTGTTAGATTGCCCAGTTGTATTATCCTCCATTGCGTCGCGACCTATCGCAACGTTGTCATCGCCTGTGGTGTTATTAGGAAGTGAATTGTAGCCGAGCGCGGTGTTATTCAAGCCTTCGGTATTGTTTTGAAGTGTATTTGCGCCAAATGCAACGTTTCGGTCTCCGCTTGTATTACTCGTAAGCGCGGATTCACCCACAGCGGTATTGTTTGAAACGTTACCGCCGCCGCGTCCAATAACAATATCATTTACATTAATATCGCCACCCACGTGTAATTTGGCTAATGGGTCATCGGTTCCTATTCCGACATTGCCATCGTCATCAATCCGCATTCTTTCTGATGGGGCTGACCCTGAAGAGCTAGTTGAAAATGATAGATAATGGCCGTTGCCTGAGTTAAGAACGGCGGCTTGTATAGATGCGCCACGAGAGCTAGACGAGGAACCTGTGAATAATATTCTTGCCCCGCTACCAGTAACGCCTGAGTGTTCATTACCTAAGACAACTACGTCAGCGATGTTTCCTGAATCATCCTTTCTTACGCTCAAGAGGGCGTCTGGCGATTCAGTTCCTATTCCGACATTGCCATCGTCAGCAATTCGCATTCTTTCTGCGTTATCGGTTCTAAATGCAAGAGCATCGCCCTGCACTCCTATTCTTATGTTATCCCCTGTCGAATCTGAAGTTCTAAAAACGACATCGCAATTCGAACCGCTGGATTCAAAAATAGAAACATAATTTCCTGACCCTGAAACGTGAAGCTCTTGGGCTGGTGATACAGTTCCTATTCCGACGTTGCCGCTGTCGTCAACCACCATTCTAGGAACGCCATCACCGTCTGCAATGACTATGAAATTATCAGCAGTTCTTATATCTAATCCGTTTTGATTACCGTTAAAGCCGCCTAATATTGTATTCTTAGAGCCTGTGGTTATAAGTTGCCCTGAGTTTATACCAAGCGCTGTGTTGTTGTCGCCAGTGGTATTACTTGTAAGAGCGCGAAAGCCGCTTGCTGTGTTATTATTACCAGTTGTATTAAATAAAAGCGCGTTCGTACCAAACGCGGAGTTTAGGTCGCCAGTTGTGTTTTCCCTTAAAGCGCGAAACCCGACAGAAGTGTTGTCGCCGCCAGTTGTGTTTTCCCTAAGTACGGAATCGCCGAGCGCAGTGTTTGTGGAAACGCTACTAGCGCCGCGCCCAAGAGTTAATCCATGTACAATCGCATCGCTGCTTACTTCTAGCTTAGCACTTGGGTTGTTAGTGCCTATTCCGACGTTACCAGCAGAATCAATGCGCACTCTTTCAGAATTTCCTATTTTAAAAGTTAGTGGCACTGCGGTGGAACTAGAATCAGACGCTCTTGAAAATATTTCGTTCTTTGTGGCTGTAGGAACTATTAAAACAGACGCCGTGTTACCTGCGTCTGTCGCGGCTAGTATACCAGTTACCTGTAATGTCCTATTAGGCGAAGTTGTGCCTATGCCAACGTTACCGTTGCCATCAACGCGCACTCTTTCAGTGCCGCCGCAAGTAATTGCAATAGCATCTTGCGCAGGGAAAAATAATCCTGTGTTGTCATCGCCTGTGTTGTTTAGGGAAGGCGCGGTTGCGCTACCATTTTCAACGCCTATAGTGCCCATAGTATCAGCGTCAAGCAAAGCCGCAGTGCCTAACGTAGCATCAAAGGCTTCCAAATCGTCAATATCCGAAGCATTCGTTGCTATGGCATTAGTATTCGTGACTATGTCTGCTTCAGTTGCATCAATGGCATTGGCGTTAGCTGTTATGGCATTGGCGTTTGTTATTATGTCTGCTTCAGTTGCATCAATGGCATTGGCGTTAGCTGTTATGGCATTGGCGTTTGTGATTATGTCGGCTTGAGCATCAGTAATGGGTGTGGCAGTATTAAGTATGGCGTCCATGTTTACGTCGTTTAATACTCTAGGTGCGGAAGCGTCAGCGCCAATGTAAAGTTCAGCACCCGACTGAAACAGCCCGTCACCTGAAAACGTGTAAACACCTTCTTCAACAAGAAGTTCAGCACCCTCTAATACTTTAACCGCATCAACACCGCGAATAGAAAGCCTAATATCGCCTAAACCGGCGCGGTAAAAACCACTGTTAGTAGAGTTAGCAAACGACATTGCGGGTACAGTTACGGAACCGTCGGTTAGCCGTAAAGGAGCCGCCATGCCGCCTTTTCCGAAACGGTCAAGTGAGTTAGTTAGCTCCGTACCAATATCAACCATAGTGTCGTTAGCCCATGAGCTATCTATAGTGTTACCTGTGATAACAGGGTTTCCCGTTGGTAGGGTATAATTGCCGTTTGCGTCTCTACTCATTACTTTTCATCCTCTGCACTATTCATCACTATAGCGCGGTTAAGTGCGCTGATTGTTTTATCCGGTACGCCTGCTTCGCCAAGTTGTTTAAACAACTCTCTAGCAACTTCTTGCTTATTAGTTTGCCCTGCTATAGCGCGTTGAACGCCTTTACTCCCTGCAATTTTAGCGGTAGCACCGCCGCTTAACAAGCTACTTGCGTTAAATGTTTGTCCTAGCACTGCGCTTACCCAAGACCCCATAGCGCCAGTGGCAAAGAATTTTTCAAATGCCGCAGGGCTTAGGTTAGGCGTCAACTTCTTAACTTCGTTAAACGCTTCTTGCTCGCGTGCTTTGGCGCGTTGAGCTAGTGGCAATGTTGCCTTATTAACATCGGCAATTCTGCGAGCGTCTGCAATGCCTGCATCGGATTTTTTAACCTCCGCTTCTGCCGCTTTACGTGCGGCGACTGCTTTACCTAACATACCTGCTTTTTCTTTTTGCACCTGTTGCGCACTGTTAGCTAAAGCGTCGTTCCCACGCCCTACTTCACGCCCTTGCGAGCTAATACGTTCAGCTAACAACTGGTCGGTATTCGCAAAACCTCCGCCAGTTCTACCGGCTTTTTCGGTAGCGCCCCTGAAAGTTTCTCGCGCCGCGTAAGCCGCTTTGTCTGCATCAAAAGCATCAGCAATGTTAGGCGGTAGCTTTTGTAGCATGTAATCGTCTATTTCTTTCGCCGCATCTTTTAACACGTAGGCTTCTAAAGACGATTTACCGCCGTCTGACATTTCGTTTGCACGCACCCGTAGCGCGTTTCTAGCGTCCATAAGTACACTGCCCGACACTTCACCTGTCTGCCTGTTCATAAGCCCGTTAGGTGACTGAGGCATGCGCACGTTGTCAAACTCACTTTTTAGTAGCCCACGCACCTTGTCAACGCCTGCTTTGTCTAAATTAGCGCCGTACTTAGTTAATATTTTGTTTGTCAGTTCGTCTAGGTTTACGTTTACTTTTGCATTTTTAACTGACTGAAATCCGTAACCCTGCCACGCTTCTTGTATTAAGTCGTTGGCGGTTGCACCATCTGAGCGTTTAATCATTTCCGCTAACTGCGGCGGTGTGCCAGAAGGTATTGCTAAGTCGCGTATTTGCGTTCGCAATTTAGTGTCAGCGGCTATATAGTCCACTAACGGTACGTCAGCTTGGTTAGCTTTGGCTATGTCTAATTCAGACACTTTAGCGTTTTTCAGCATTTTAGCGTCGTCTACCTTAGTGTTTAAACGCACTGCGTCTATTTGCGTATCTTCTATTACCTTACTTTTGCGCTGTAATGCTTCGGTTGCTTTGGCAAGTCGAGTTCGCCCTCTGTCGCGGAGTGCGCCGCCACCAAAAGAAGGTGCGACCATTTTTTGATAAAAGTTTTGTAGGTCTGGAGACTCTTTAGCCGCGTAGTTTAAATCCAAAAAACTACCGTCTGCTTGGTCTAGCGGTTGAGCCACCCTGCGTTTTGTTAACGTCCTGCCTAAACCCCCAAGAACCTTACCCGCTGACCCTAAAGCAACGGAGGCAAGCGCCCCAGTTGTAGCGCCGCGCTTCACCCCTTCAGGTACGCTAGCCATATCTTCAGCTAACCCTGCGCCTGATAATCCGCCGTCTATAGCGCCAACAGCACCTAGTTTGGTTCCTGCGGCTAACGCTCTGGAAAGTCTAGGCGTTGCTCCTGCAACCTTACCGGCGGTCTGCGCTAAGGCGCTACCTGCTCTAGTAGAATTTACGGCAGTTGCACCGGCTTTGCCTAACGCGCCTAATGCTTTATACGCACCAGTGCCGCTTGCTATACCTCCGGCGACGTTTAAACCAAGCGTACTAAGCGGGTTTTCATCCCGAAAGTTTCTACTGGCGTTACGTGCATTACGTTGGTTATCATCGTAAATTTCGCCCACGCCCCTATCGTCAAACGGTGCGGTTAGCGCCGCCGACACGCCCGAGCCTATTTCATCGGCAAAACCAAACGTCGCACCTTCAAGTACCGCACGTGGGGCGTCATACCAATTACCTTCTTTTTTCTTTATTTGTTGCAATACCTGCGAGCGTTTCGGACCCGCAGGCATTTTCATTATTTCTTCGCGGCTAGTCGGATAAGCGGCTTCAGGTTGCGTTTGACGAGAGGCAAGCACCCTCTCTGTTGGCGTCATATTTGCTTGTTGCCCTTCACGCGCCGCAAGAACTCTTTCTGTTGGTGTCATTAGTTTTCCACCCTCATTCCGTCTTGCTCGGCTTCTTCTCTGGATATGCCTAGACTTTGAAGTTCAGCCATTGTTACAGTGACAGTATCGCCAGTTACTTCGTATTTAGTATCCTGTCTAAACCCTTCACTTTCCATAGGTGCATACCCGCCGCCTTCTGTCATTAACGGGTCTAAGTTATTGTCTATGTACTCTTGCGAACCACCTTTTAAAGAAACATTTTTAGCCATTTTAGACATTTTTTCTTGGGCTATTGAACGCAAAATAGTTAAGTTTTTTTGCACCTGTTTTGGCGTCATAGATTTAGTTATGTTAGCCGCATCCCACGATTTCCTTTCACCTTCGGTCAGTGCTGCGCCGAATAGTTTATGCCGTTCAGGTAACTTGAAGAAAAATTCATAATCTTGCCACCACTGGGCTTTTTCTTTTTCCGAGTCATTCATAACCGCAGGTATATTTCGCGCCGCAAAATTTTCAATGCTGTTAACAGCGGGTAAACCTGTAGTATTTACGCCAAGTACTTGGCTTTCTGAAAAGTCTGGTTTATACGCATCAAACGCATACATGCTGCCCATATAATCTTCCGATGCTTCTTCAAAGCTTCGTATTTCCTTGGACTTCATATAGCCTGTGTTGCGTCCGTCGTATGCTGACCGCCCCACCTTTTCTTTTTCGGTAAGCCCTTGGGGGTTTATAGGCTCTGCATCAAACCCCGACCCTTGCGGGTATATTCGCCCTGATTGGTTATCTACGTCATACATTACTTCTTTACCCTGCGGGTCGATAAACGTTTTACCTTCTCTGTTTCCGCGCCTGCGTTGGTTTTTAGCTTCCAATTCAGATTGTGCAAACTCGGCGTCTCGAGTGGCAACTTCTCGTTCTTCCGTATACCGGCGTTTATCTTGTAAATCAGCTAATTTTATTTCACGGTCCCGGGCTTCTTTAGCTAACGACCTGTTTAAATTACCTCGCTTTTCAGCGGTACCTAACGTACTTTTACGTTGTGCTTGACCGAAGTTAGAAAGTGGGTCAATAGTTGACATGCTTAAAAAATTAGCGTCGTTTAATTGACCGCGTAAAGCCTGCGCCATCGCTTTTGCTTCGGCGTCTTGCGGCATATTTTGAGCGCCCATAAGTGCGCTAATTTCGTCTGCTCTCATTTTCTACCCCAACATGGCGTTTTGTACGCCGCGAATACCTTGTTGATACTGGTCGTTTAAATCGTCTTTTTCACCGCGAAGGCGTTTAATGTCTTCTCTACTCTGGTACTTTTGCATACCGTCTGCAATGTGTGAAAGTGGATTTCCGGCAACGTACACATTACCTGCTTGAACGCCGTCAGTACTGGCACCATCACGCAGCATTTTAGCAGATTCTAACTGCTCATTTAACCCCTCGCTTACACCACCATAGTTTTTGCTTAACGCTTCTAAAGCTTGCGTGCGTTCTGGTTCTGGTAAGCTTTGGATATACTGCATCACTTGCCCCATACCCATTCCAGTTCCTTGAACACCGGCTTGTTGTGGCTGTTGCGGCTGCTGCGGTTGACCCATTGGCTGTTGACCCATTGGCTGTTGCGGCTGCTGCGGTTGACCCATTGGCTGTGCTGGTGGTCCCATTGGATTTGGCATAATTTTTCCTTAGTATTTAAATACTTGTTGGTAATTAACTTTCTTAAACCCGCTTGCATCTTCTATGACTGCACTAGGCATTAACTTTTCTATCTCTTGAGCTAATACGCCAAAGCCTGATTTACCGCGTTTAAACACTTCAGGCATTAGTTCGTTCCAAGTCCATTCGTACAGGTTGAAACCGTTATACTGACCTACTTTCTTTATGTCAGACTTTAAACGTTCATCGCTGAACATACCTGCCATGCTTGCACCTCCTTGCATAGCCTGATTAAACTGTCCTTGTCTAAAGTTGGATTGGTCTACATTTGCTTGGTACTGGCTGTTCGCCGCACCGCTGTAATCCACCCCACCTGCGTTACCTGCTTGATTGTAGCCGTTAAACTGCGGCGGCGCTACTTGTGAACCCGTCTGTAACGCGTTTAGCTCATTTAAAGATTGGTTACGACGCATCATTTCTTCAGATATTTGCTGTTGACGCATCTGATTTTGAAACTGCGATTGGGTCATTTGTTGGTTAAAGTTTTGGCTGTCACCACGCATCATTAGATTTTGGTCTTGGATGGCTAGGTCTTGGTCTGCTCCCGCACGGCGTTGAATTAACTCTTGACGCTGCATATCGGTGCCTAGACGCTTTATTTCGTCTTGTGACATACCCATTTGCTCGCCAAATTCTTGCGCCCGACCTTCTAAATCAACACCTAAACGGGTAATTTCATCCTGAGATAACCCCATTTTTTCACCAAACGCGGACGCTCGAGACTTCAAATCAGTACCGATACGGCTCATTTCGTCTTGTGACATTCCTATTTGTTGCGCGAATGCTTGGTCTTGCGCCTGCATATCCTGTGACCTACGGGCTAAATCATCTTGCGACATACCTTGCGTTTGGTTAAACGCTTGTTGCTTTGTGCTTTGGTTAAACTGCGCACGTTGCAATTCGTCTTGATTCATACCTTGCTGTTGATTAAATGCTTGGTTATTGCCTTGCATAGCCAATTTCGCATTGGCTCTGTCGTCTTCTGACATGCCCCGAGTTTGGTTAAACGCTTGGTTCTGCGCCTGCTGATTGGTGTTAAAGTTTTGTCTTTCGTTGTTTGCAACGGCTTGGTCTTCATTAAACATCTGACCCCGCGCATCCATTTGCATACCTTGGCGTCTAAATTCGTCGTCAGACTCTTGCGAAGTTTGATTAAAGTTTTGACCTTGCCCTTGTAAATCTAACCCTCTACGGCTTATATCATCTTGAGACGTTTGCGTGTCTTCACCAAATAATTGCTCTCTACGTTGCGAATTCATACCAAAATCACGCTCAGACTCAGCACCCGCGTTGTTAACAGAGTCAAGGCTAGCTTGCTGATATGCGTCTGTCTTATCACGGTTAAACGTGTCCATAGCAGAGTCATAAGCCGCGTCGCCTTCACGTAACCCACGATTGCGCAAATCAATCTGCATTTGCTTTTCTTCGTTTTCGAACCTAGGGTCTAAGCGAGAAGCAAACTTATCGTACATGCTATTTTCAGCGCGTGAACGCCCTTCTTGGGCGGTACTTAAATCGTTTAAATCAGCGTCAAACGCGTTATTTTGACCTCCTGTGGCTGCACCTTCGTTGTACCTGCTTTGCGCTCGGCTGTCATTTTCAAGGCTACCTTGCATAAATCTTTCGTTATTTACGCGGGGGTCAGCATTAAAGTTGCCGTCGTTAAATTGGCTATTGTCGCCAAAATTGTCAGACCCAAAGCGACTGTTTACACCGCCTGAATCTTGCCCAAACTCGTTACGGTCAAAATTACTGTTTAATTGACTACCTTGTTGCCCAAAGTTTGAATCGTTAAAACGGCTTGAGTCTTGGGCACCGGTGCTATTAAATTCACCAAAGCGAGAATCAAAATTACCGCCGTCTCTGGCTTCGTTTGGATTTTGCAATTGACCGAACATACCTGCTTCTTGGTTCCCTGCGCTACCCATATTTTGGCTGTAGTTACCGGTACCTTGAACAGAATTAGCCCCGTTTGTAGCTTCGTTAATGTTATCTAACTCAGGTAGGTACCCGCCTGCTTGCTGATTACCTCCACGCCCTTGTTGGGTACCACCACCGTTGTTGCTAAAATCTTGTTGTTGGTAGTTACCGGTACCTTGAACAGAATTAGCCCCGTTTGTAGCTTCGTTAATGTTATCTAACTCAGGTAGGTACCCGCCTGCTTGCTGATTACCTCCACGCCCTTGTTGGGTACCACCACCGTTGTTGCTTAAATCTTGTTGTTGGTAGTTACTGGTAGCATTAAAATCATCCATTATACCGTCGTAGGTACTAGAATCAGCCTGCCTTTGGGGTCTGTTTGGTTCTGGCGCAGCCGGAGTTTTATTCCAGTAGTCAAAGCTACCATTTGGAGGTGTGTAACCGCCTGCGCCGCCCACATTGAAAGGCATACGAAAGTCAAAACGGTTGCCTTGGCTGCCGCCCATTGTTTGCATGTCAGTGCCAAACCCAACGTTTCCATCATCCATTGGTTGAGCCATTGGATTAACAGATGGGTTACTAGGCGGAGGTGTCATCATACCCGACTGAAAAGTTTGCGGGTTTGCCCCGCTTGGATTCCCGTACTGCGGTGCCCCGCCGTTTTGCGTTTGTTTAGCCATTACATGTAATCCTTAGGCATTACATCATTACTTCTTTTCCCACGCAATAAACTCATTTCTAGTTGTTTTTGTGATGGGGGCTTCATACCGTTTACACTAGGCGGGGGCATGACGTCGTTTTGAGGTGGCGGGTTCATGGGCTGCCCTTGATTGCCGCCGCCTTGATTACCGTATTGAGGTACACCGTATTCACGTTCTGTCATTTGCGGTACACCGCCATAACTTTGAAATTTACTGTAATCAGTATCTTGCAAAAGTGTGTTACCTGCCTTACCCATAAGACGGCTAGCAAATTCACTTTTAGCACGGTCGATGCCCAATTGCGAGTCTAGCGCTGCTTGAGCTTCGGGATTTAATTCTTGATTTTGGGACCATTTAGTGACCATTTCACCGGTAGCAGGGTCCATTTCTTGCGCCGTATCAAAAGTAATACTGCCCCATGGGTTGTATTGGTCTACGCGATTAGCCCAAGTTTGGTCGCGGATTGCTTCTTTGTTAGATGCTCCGGTTTGTTCTGCCGCCGCTGTATAATCTGGTGCGTCTGGTGCTGACTTACCCATTAGGATTCCTCACTATAATAATTGCAATCTTCTTTACGCATTTCTAAAAGGACATAATCTACACCCAGTTTAAACGCATCCTTTAGTCTTGTCACTTCTCTGAAGCCGATTTTTTTATCGACCGCCAAAGCTTTGCTGTTGTCAGAGGGTACAAGACCAAACATAACCACTCTACCTGCCGTGTCGTATACAAATTTTGATATCTCTTCAAAATATTTATGCCGTATAACTAACGGGTTATCAATGCAAAAATGTATCTGGCAGCTACTTTCTGTCCATGTGTCCATGACACACCCTGCTAGTATTGCCCCAGTATCTACGTTATAGGCTAATATACTAGTCATATCAGGTAGCAGCTTTATGTTATTTCTGCACGTAAACCAATCCCAATCAGCTTCGCAACTAATTTTTCTAAAGCTAACCTTCAAAGTATTCCACCGGTATTCCAGATAACGTCATAACTCATTAAGTAAGTTTCTGATGTGGCGGTGCCTTGTATAGCTACCGCTAATGTTCGACCTATACCCGTGCCGCCTATAACTTGGCTGCGGTTAGTAATTGTTTGTGAACCCCACAAAGCCAAATCCCATACCGCAATATCCCATAAACCACCTTCGGTTTCATTTTGAGAAACCGAAGTTGAAAAGCTAGCTAGCTCGTAGTCGTAAGCAAATTTTGCTTGAAAAGCCAAGGGGCGTTGCGAGACAAAATCAGGTCTAATCATGCCACCCTGTTTAAACTTCCCGCTACTCTCTAAAGGGCTAAAGGCAAACAGGTTTGAAAATTCTATTGGTAATCCGTTGTTTGGGGTTACTGGTGTTATACGCCTATCGTCTAATTCTTGATTTAGCGTGGAGACTTTACCGTCCAGAGTACCGAAGTAAGTTGTATTCTGCCACTCAGTAAAGCACAGCGCAGGCACGCCCCGCCACCAACCAAAAGTTTCACGGTTAACGTCGTAAGCGTACTGAATGTATGTGCCGTTTGAGCGTACCGGCGTGCCTATAACTACATACCCTTGAGACGGTAAAAATGTCACTCCCCAACCTACGCCGCGTATGTTTTTGCGAACGTCAGGACGTAGATAGTAAGCTGTTTTTGCTCCTAAGCCTTCGCTTGTAGTAGCAGCATCAAGCCCTTTTATAAGTGTTGAAAGTGGCGTAACCCCAAAAGAGGATAGTATGTGTAAATCACCGCCAAATTCGCTAGCGCATTTAGCCCCGCCTGCTACGTTACCTACGTAGTAAACCCCGCGTTGCTCCCAAACGTTAGCGCCTGTAGCTTCAGGGTCTTCGCCTTGATACGGTATTACATCGCCTGCCGAACTTATGCCAACTAAATAGTCGTCTACTCCGGTACCGCCGTCTATAGTCCAGTTAAACAAACCAACTAGCTTGCCGCCGTACTGAAACTTGCTACCGAATTGAAACTTAGTCGCCGCACCTGAAGACGCGCCAATTTCTAAATAATACGCGTCGCCTGAATTTTTCTTAACTAGCCAAATTCTTTGCTTATGCACCGTAATACCGGACACATCAGTTGCTAGTAATCCTGTAAAGTTAGGGGTCTGCGCCCACACACCGGTTGAAGCAGTGTAAGTAAATAAGCCATTTTCGGGGTCTGCGTAAAAAGTAAGCTCTGCACCGGCATCGTTAATATATTGAGTAAAAACGCCGTTCCCTGAATCCCCGCCTGCGCTTGCAAAATTAAGCTCATTTGATGGGTCGTCATAGGTTGTAACGTTCCAAATACTTTCATTAGTAGCTGCAAACAAACGGTCGTCTGACGGAATACCTGTGGCTGATTCAAAAGGTATTAAAGTTTTTACCCCTGTCAGAGTCGATGTGCCCAAGTCTAAGCCTATACAATGCTCCCCGTAACCATCGCGAACCTTCATACCGTATTCGTCTGCTATGAGGTTGTAAGAGTACACAGCGATGTTAGGGTTGTAGTCTGCTAAACCAACACGCCCATCCATACCGCCATGCGCTGCGCGCATAGAAGTAGATTGGGCGCTACCTTTGGGCTTTTTACCCTTTGAACTGCGTCTAAGAGCCAAAATTTGTATCGCTTGTGCTGAATGAGTTTAATAGCGGAACCCCAAGACCACAACGACCGGCATTAAGTATCGGCGCGGTTTTATCCCCTGCGGTTATTTGCTCGTAAACTTCAATTAAATCTGTTTCAGCGTTGCTCGAGTCAAGCCCTTTACCTTGTAAAAACTTAACCTTTACCATGCGCGAAAGTAAGAAGGCATCGAACTGAGGGGTGTCGCCACTTTCCGTTACTGATTTAACTAACACACTGCTTGCATTTAATACCGATAAGTTAGATATGTATTCATAAGCAATCTGCAAATTAGAACTGGGAGTGGGGTAAATGGTGAATTTGTTTTGTTGTATCCTAAATTTTACGTAAACCGTTTCTGAAACAAGGTCGCGCCCTTTTAGGTACTGCCATTCTTGTGCGGAAAGTGATTGCAAAGGATTACGGTTGGTTCGTTCCCAACCTGTTTGGTCAATCATTCGCATGAAATCAGAAGGTAGCGCAAATTCGCTAGCGCCGCCTGCTGTTACAGTAATTAGATGCTCTCTAACTAAAAATTCCCAGTTGTAAGAGCGAACTAACTCTTTTATACAACTGTTTAGAAGAAAACGCATCTGAACAAAGTTAGCATCGGCGTCCGCATACGCATCAACCGATGGGGTTAGCCCGACTTCAGCCGCAACCGTGTTAATAATTTCATTAGCTGTTTCTGAAGTTTGGCTTGTCATTTTTAATCCTTAGTGACGCGTCTTTTTGAACGAGGTTTTATTTCTTCACTTATTTCTACTTCTTCAACAATACCACCCGATGAAAGTTCTTCCGTTGGTTGGCTTGTAGTCATACTGTTTAAACGCGCTTCCAATTGTTGCAAGCTAGATTCTAAAGTATTCACTTTTTCTTCCGCTGCATCTGCTCGTTCTTCAGCAACACGTATCTGTTCAACCATTTGCAATGGTGAGTTTGCACCTCTAGCGGCTTCAAGCCAACTAAGAGCTTTCGCCTTTAAATCGTACCCGCCCATACGTTGCGACGCGTAGTTATCCGACATTGCCGCTAGCTGTTCAACTGTTTTAACATTAAGAAACGACAGTTCTTCAGCTTGTGAACGACTAATTAAAGTCCATTCAACTAACGGCGTACCCTCAAGCGGCACTTCTTTACGTTGTTTAAACGCTTCGTAATGCCTAGGGAACCGCGAAATATCATGCGGTCTAGCAGGTCGGCAAACGTTAGAACTACGGTTGCCCGCAACACGAATATCAACGTATTCGACGTCTTTAAATATCGCTCGCGACTCTTTTTGTGTAGCTTCTTTGTCGGGCATTGTTTTCATAAAAAATTTAACTAATAAAGCGGCATCACCTGCGTTGTTGCCGCTTTCAAATAGTGTGTGGTCAAAATCTGCTTGTTGCATTTGTATAACTCCTGTTTGAATGAATTTATAGTATATGCCACCTATCAAATTTTAACAACTATTAGGCTACTGGGATTACACCCCACACCCAATCACCATCCACAAGTGCTACGCCAGTTTTGTTAACCGCGCCGGTTGTGGAGTCAATTTCTGCGTCTACTGAAACTGCGCCGTCTGCTTCAACAAATGCAACCCTGTTATTTAAGTCAGAACCTTGAACAGTATTTATAGGGAAATCCGTTGCCGCGCCTGCACCAATGCCGTTACCACCTATATGCTGCGTAGCATGTGGGGCTGTGTCTTGGATTTGGCTAAAGTCAGTATCCTTAGGGTTTATGATGGTAGTTGCAATGCCGATACCTTGGCTGCATGAACCGAGATTGCAACCTCCGACAAAAGCGCCGTCCGCATAGTTACCGTCTAGCGCCGCTACTGCTACTGGGTTTAAGCTGTATGTTGGAAAATTTTGAGACATGATATAAAATCCTCTACTTTTTTAAATAAAAAAACCCCGCCGCAAAAGCGAAACAGGGCTTGTGAATGTTTAAACGGTTTTACTATTAACCGTTAGCGTCGTAACGTCCATGGAACTGACGACCAGAACAAGTCATATTACCCGCCCAACCGATGATTTGAACTTCAGCATCTTGGTTGGTCGCATAACGACGGTTTGGAGACAGTGGAACCATGTTACGGTCTTTGTGAGGGCGATAATGTAGATACTTACTATTCAAGAAATAAGCCGTACCGGTTGGTGCGCCTGTTCCGTTTGAACCATTGTAAATACCGCCGTCAAGTACAACGTCTGCATCCATAAATTTAACTGACATAAAGCCTGCATCTGCCGACTGTGTGTTTGTAAAGCGTTGCTGCGCTTGTAGAGAATCGATATAAGCATTCCATACTTGGGTATCTGCCATGATTAAATCAGGGCGCTCTTGACCACGAACAAGGCTAGCCCATAACTGGTTCCAGAACCCTTGAATTTTCGTTGGGTCTAAACCATTAGCGGCTGATTGGTCGCTTACTGCGTTACGCCAGAAACTAAACGTGTCCCCATCAATACCGCCATACGGCGCGGCTGTTGGGTCTACTGGTAATGCAGCGTCTAAACCGTCAATCTCTTTACCGCCTGCGCCTGTGCCGTCTGAATACAGACCGCCAGTAATAAGGTTGGCTAGAGTCGATTCAGCTACCGATAGACGAGATTCCATCAAGTCAATCATTGCTTCTTTACCGGAGTTTTGTAGTTGCTCAAGACCTGAGATTACAACGGGTACAGCAGCTTGTTTCCAATCATACTGCGCGGCTGAAAGTACATCAGTGACACCAGTAGGTAGAATGTCGTAACCTGAATACCAACCTGCATTAGAGTTTTCTGCGAAAGAAAGCTCTTGCATGATGTAAGTACCACCAGAGACAGTTTTGATTTTGCCCTTTGTGCTTAGGCGTTTAAGTAGCGCGTTGTTATTTGTTACGTTATCAGCGATTTTCTTACTACGGTTTTCAATCGTAGTCGCCATAATATCGCTGATATTAGGGTTTGCAAAAGGCATTTTAGCTCTCCATTAGGTTAAAATTAAGGTCTGTTTTTCCTGCGCTGTATTTTTGCTCTCCTAAGAGTGGGCAAATAGCTAAGGGTTTGAACCGAAATTGAGACTTAATGGACTGTCCTTTTAACAGGTGGCAGATATAGTCTATTTCTGGTTATGTTACCCTTAGCCTAGCTTAGTGTTTAAACGGTGTCAAGTTCTTCCGGTTGACGCGGTATTCCAGTTTTCTTCTAGTTGCGAACGTAAATCTAAATTACCTGAACCGGTCGGCACGTTAGACCTATTTCCGCGTATACCAACTGCCGCATTTTGTTTTTGGCTGAGGTCAGAACTGCTATTTCTGCCGCGAACTACTTTTTGTATGTTTTCGTTCATTGAAACTGCTCTTTCATAAGCTTGTTCCATTGTTATGTGCTGACCGCGTTTAGTTGACATTTCTACAATATCTGCCATATCCATGCGGACGTCATTGAAAAACTCCTTGTTAGCTATCGCGCTTACACTGCTTGCCGCCCGCTGCTTTATTTCGTAATCTTGCTGTTGCGCGGCGCGGGTCCGTTCTTGCTCATACGGCGCAAGGCGTTGGTTTATTAGATGCTCAATGTCTGGACTCATTTGATTTTGATTTTGATTTGGCTGCGGTGCTTCACCCGCCAACACGCCGTCTAGCGTTTCAATATCTATGCCGTAATGTTTAATAAGCCCTGCTAACCGCTGTGCTTTTTGAGTTTGATTTCCCATTGACAAAGCGGCGGCTGTTTCTAGCAAACCGTTTACCGCTTCTAGCGGGTTGTTTACACCTTGGGACGCCATTAAAGCTTTGTAAGGCTCTACGGTCCTATTAAACTCATGGTGTAAACGTCTCGCATTGGAAGTATCTTGCAAAAGTTTGTTGACTTCTACTTCTCGCTTGCTAATCTGCTTACGAACATTATCTGGCAATTTTGTCCAGTGTTCCCTACTTTCTGGCGTCCAACCTACGGGTGGCTTTTCGACTTTACTGCTTGGGTCTTCTTTCTTTTCGTGGTTTGGGTCGCTAGAATTTTTATACGCTTCAGCCCCTTCTTTATTTTTCGACTCGTTTTCATCTTCGTTAGGTTTGTTAAAATCTTTTGATTCTAACGAATCCGTTTCCGCAGGCTTTATTTCTGAAGATTCTACGTTTAAATTTTCAGGCGGGGCTATTACAGATTCTATGTTTTCCTTGCCCTCATCGTCGCCGCCTGACATTGCCTGCTCTAGCGCTGCTCTAAGTTCGCTCATTTTTAGTACTCCTGACCAAATGTTGCGTTAATATTTACGTAGTAAGAATTGACTCGAGGTCGGTAATTCTAGCGTTTATAATTTCCATTTTATCATTAATTAAATCTGCGCCATTAATTAATAAATGTTGCAAACTAGGTTCCGCCCTTGGGGTTTTTTCGCAGCTCCCGTCGACAGCATCCTGACCTATTATTTTGTCAAGCAACCTGCTTAACCTTAAGTAAGTCCAGTTTAAGTTTTCTATGGTGTCCAGTATTTGTTCTGCTTTTGTCGTATCCCCTGAACCGGTTGTTGGTTGTGTTACTGCTTGTGTTTTATTCATTTTAATACCCGTTTTCACTTAGTTTTTGCTTTAGTAAATAACCTTCAAGCGCCCATATTTTAGCTCTTGCATTATCAAAAGCTATTTTTTCGCCAATTTCAGCGTTAAAATTTTCAGGGCTAGCGCACGCGCTTTCCCCTGTTACTGTGTAACCGTTAGAAAGAGTTAGACAACAAACCGTTAAACATGAGTCTTTAAACACATGGAACTGATTCGATGCTATGCACTCGTTAATTATTTTTGGCGTTAAACGCGGAAAGGTTAAACCTTTTGCTTGGATTTCTTTTTCTAATTTATCTTCATTCATTTTAATACCCCATATTTATATAAGTTGTGTTCGATTAACTGCTGTCTTTCTTTTTTTGCTTGCGGGTTATCCCCTATTTTTTCTTTGTACATTTCTTTACCTCGAGTTTCAAAATGCTGATTTTCGTAGTCGCGTATGTCCGTTACGCCATGTTTTTTGTTGTGGTCGCGCAATTGTGAATGGCAAGAAATAATAGAACCGTCAATAGGAGATTTAAACTCCTTCAAGTTTTTCTGAACACTAGCTGACTTGTTGCTAGTTTCGGCGCTAGCTGTTTGCCAATAACGCCAATTTTTTTCAGCTTCTATTTTTTCACCTTCCCGCTTTTTTTGGCGTTCTTCTTCAGACCCAAATATTTTTTCAAAGTTGCTGTTAAATTGCTTTGTGCTTGGTTTAGTTTTCATCGTCATTTTTTGCATCCCTTCTTTCTTGTTGTTTAAGCTCCGCTTCTAACTCTGCCTTGGTAACTAACTCCCGCAGCTTAGATTCGGTCTTATAGTCGGTTTTGATTAAGTCAGCTTCAGCCGCCGCGTTGCTTTGTGAAATGTTAGCTTCGGCGTCATTAACTTGTTCGGTCATACGTTGCTGATGCTTACCTTGCGATTCCATCTGTTTAGCTAACGCATTAGCTTCAATTTCCTGCATTTTATACATGTGTTGGCGCTGCGCTGTTTGTATATCCGCTTGCATGTCTTGTTGACGCACTTGCATATCTGCGTCTGCTTTAGCCTTTATTTTCTGCATTTCTGCCTGCGTTGCTGCTTGTTGCGCTTGTTGCGCTGCCTGCGCTGCCTGTTGTTCTGGTGAAGGCTCTTGATTCGGATTCTCCTGTTCTTTTTTAGACGCTTCAATTGTTCGGTCTAACAAAGATTCAATTTGCTGAGAACCTTTAAACCCTGCTAAACCCCACTGCATTAGCTGAAGCATGAACGATTCAGATTCAGGACGTTGCTGAATAATAGGCGTAACTGCCGTCATAAATCCAGATATGGCTTCAAGGTACCCCATACGTTCTGAGCGCATTTCACTGTAGTCAATCATTGCTACTGATTCTGGTCTAATAACAATAGATAGGTTAGCTCGGTCAAATTGTTTTATTAAATTTACTGCTTCAGGCACCATTTCTTTATCAAAGCTTTCCATCATATTTGATTGGCGCATAATGGTTTCAGGTGAAAAGAAACGGCTAATAACTTCCGCTTTTAGCTGCATAATATCACTGGCAAAAGTAGCAAACTGTTGTTGCAATGCTTGCACTCGTACGGACCCAAATTTAGCTTTTTGTTTAGTTTGCCCAACACCTTCATATTGATTTTGCAACTGCCCGCGCATGACGTCTGCCATTCCGGTAATTTGCTGTAGCAATTCAATTGAATCATTTCTAAGGGCGGTTAAACGGTCTATAGCATTGGTAACTGCTTCTATAGGCATCCAGTCTACTGCACCGCGTAAACCTCCATTTTCAGAAAACGCCGCCCAAGAGTCTACCGGTATTAACGTGTTATCAGTCCCCTCAGTGAACATGCGCTGTACGCCATCTGCGTTTTTATCGTAAACGCCGACTGCTTTTACCGCTTCAGTTAAAATAGAAATGCGTGTTTGTAGCAAATCAATTTCATTGTACTGGTCTTCAGCCATTTTAAAATCTGGCGTTGGCATATATAACTTAGTTGTTGGGTTAGCCATTAAAAACGGTGGGCAAGGATAGAACCCTTTTAATTTAAGTGGGTCTTCCTTTTCTTCTAACACTTTTTTACTGTGTTTGTCGTACCAGTACACCGTGCGCTTTTCCATGCACCAAATTTCCCAAATCTCACACTGTTTGCTTTCAGATTTTTGGTCTTCATCAGTAGCGTCTTCGCTAACATTTGAAGTTCTCACGTTATACTCTAAATTCTTAGCAATATCTTCACCAAAGCGTTTACCGGCTTCTTCTTTGCTTAAATAATTTCTAAACCCTATCCACGGAATGTCAGCAAAATTCCTAGACCAACCCCAAAGTATGTCACCCCAATAATAATAATCAATAGGCACTTTTTCATTAACAGCTACCTCGTTACCGTCTGCATCTGTTTCGGTCTGGTAAGTATAGCGAACTTTAGCGGTTCCTAGTCCGGCTAGTAATCTGTCCTGCAATGCTGACCTAAGCACGTTGTCAATCTCTTTACCGTTAACTTGAACATCTTCATTTAACAGACGTTGCATTATCTCTGCCGCTACTCGGCTTTTGTCGTCGTTAGCATCTGCGTATCTGCGGCTAACGTCGATTTTTGGTACTGACCCATATAACATAGACTCTAGCGTTTGCACGTTTGAGTAGAACAAGTTTAAACGCATTCGGTCATTAGACGACCCCTGCGCTTCAGCTTCTTCGGCTTTATAACGGTCTACAATTCTATCAGCGGTTTTGTGCCATTTTTCTAAGCGTTTTTCTGAGGCTTTTATTTCATCGCTCCAATACGCGCCGTCATGTTTATACTCGTTGTCCGGCGCTTCTTCATCTTCGCTCGTTGGTATTACGTAATCTTCGCTCATCAGTCTAAATCCTCATTCGTGAAGCAACACGGGATACGCTTGCTTCGTTTTGTTCAAAAAGTTCACCTAGTGTATGTTTTTTAGACTGTATTACAACAGGTTCTTGTTGGCTTACCGCTGTAGGGTCTTTTGCGTTAGCAACTAAACACATATACCGGAACGCATCTGCAAAGTCACTCGCCCAATCATGCAGTGGTTTATTTAAAAATACTTTGTTCACATCATCGTATTTACGACGGTATACCCTAAGCGCTTCAATTCCATATTCTACTCTAGGGTGCATGTAGATATTGGGGAACGTAGCCCTTACCGCATCTATACCATGCTGAACTTTTAGCATTGGCACAATCTGGCAGGGTAGCCCTGCATTTAAAACTAGCTCTACTGTGGATTTACCTGTTTGCAGCGTTTTTGCTCTAGCATCATGCGGCAGCCACACAGTTTCATATTCGTAAGGTTTGTGCTTGAGCATATCGGTGTAATGCTGTATCGGCTCCCCACTATTATATTCCATATCGAATACACAAATGCCGTCAGGTCTAGGTTGCCAAAACCAAAACACCGTAGAATCTGTTATACCTAAATCCGAAGCCGTGTAAACGGGGAAGTTTGGGTCATAGTCGTACTTTTCGTTAATTCTACCTTCTTTCTCTGCATTGGCTATCTGCGTTGAGTAGTAGGTACCGATTAGCGCGGCGCTAAATGATATCTCAAATTCCTGTTCATACTGTTCTGCTGACATTTGTGCCTTCATCAAATCAAGTTCTGATTGAGGAAGTAAACCGGACGTACTTGCTTTTAATTCTTTGAAATACCAATCTTCGCTATATTTAGCACGTTGGCATATCTGATAAAACGCGTTGTTCTTACCCTTGGGCGTTCCAATCGCTAGTAACCAACCTTGCCTATCGGCAATGGTTGGCAATATGACTTCTCCATACAATTTAGGGCGAAAGTCTCCAAATTCGTCCAAGACAATCCCATCGAAATACAAACCCCTAAGAGTGTCAGGATTGTCAGCACCAAATAGACGAATAAGAGCGCCATTGGGTAATTTAACGGAGAGTTCCGATTCTCGCATTTCAACGGCGAACCCTCTCGCGGCGTCTTTAAGATAGTTCCATGCGATTGACTTAGCTTGCGAATAAAACGGAGCAACATACGCATACCTCGGGTTCTTTTTAGTGGTTCGTAACGCTTTTATAACAATGTCATGTATTGCGGCAACTGTTTTACCGGCTCGTCTATGAACGACCATTGCCGCAAACCGTTCGTTCCTCTGGTGGAAGTCAATAAACTGGTCTCGAGGTTCATAATCTAGCTGTATAGCGCCGTTTTTAGGCTTGTTTGGGTTTTGACCTTCTTCAAACTCGTCGGCATCATCACCTAAATGGTCGAATATACTCATACGTCTAGCTTAGTAGGCACTAGCCTTGCGTCTGCTAATTGAATAATAACTTGGGGTTGTTGCGATATAAGCGTGTTCTGCTTAGACTTTTCTTTGGCGGCGGCGTGGTCAATTTTCATGGAGTTTATTTCACTCACTGCGGCGATGGCGGTGCGAGGGTTAAATTCTTCATTATTGAGCGCAATGCGCCATAGCATCTGTTCACGCTCAATAGCAGAAACACCAGATAATAAATTTCTTAGTTGAATAAGTGCGCGGCGTAATGTTTGCACATCTTCATTTTTTAACACCTTACCAACTGTGGAAGCGGTAAAACGCGTCTTTATTCCAATTTCAACATTAGTGTACGGGCTTAACGAAAGACGGGCAATCATCGCATATCTAGGACGCATAATATTGGACAGGCTGTGTATTTTACGCTGAAGCGCGACAACTGTGCGTTTAAACTCGTCGTTAGCGGGGTTATAAACTGAGTCTTCAAGCTCTGGCAAATCAAAATCATCATCTTGATAAAGTTCCATTTCTTTTTTAAGCATCAGTTCTGTCGGTACACTATGTGTCATTGGTTTCCTTAGTAGGTGCAACCGGATATAAAGAATATAACACCTATCTAGGAAAAGTCCAAAAAATTTTATTAACTAAATGTATAACGCCTATAAAACAAAATCTGAAATTTATGGCTGTGGATGGGGACCGGTACAAGTTCCTCCGTTTCAAAAAAGTTTTTGGGGGGTATGAAAAAAAAAAAAATACATTAAATTAAATGCGTTTAAACGGCGCGGCATGGTGGTGTGTGTGTAAACGAGCTGTTTAAACGCCATGCAATATCTATCACTCATATCTATGTAACATACTGTTTATTAATTAAACGATTCCTGATTTATAGACTTCGCCTGCTATCTATGGATATGTACTAGATACATGTTACATGCGCTTACCATGTCATACAGCGCCGTTTAGAAAGGTAACAGAATGAATCCGTTTTGTTACCCTGAAGAATGCAGGCGGGGCGCGGGCTGTATCGCTACTGGTCCCAAAAGGTAACAAAGTAACAGGATTTAAAAGACTTTCAGCGAAAACATATAAGCCCACTGAAAAAATCACTTTTATACAATCCTATAAGTTTATAAAACTGTTACCTTTGTTACCTTTTGTTTTTAGCCTTTATATAACAGACACTTAGCAGGTAACAAAACGGTCCCAAACAAAGTAACAAAACGGTCCCAATCAGCCACCGCATAGTCTGCATATATATTGCATTTAAACGTTGCATATAGATGCAATACCCTGTTACTATTACCACTTGACGCAAAACCGCGCATTTAAACCACACAGGACTAAGCAAATGACTATTGAAACCAATACAGCAAACCGCGAACAATGGCTTATCGAAGCCGCTAACATTCTATCCACTAGCATTCTACTACCTGCCATAGTTAAACAGGGTGACGGTGGTATGATGCCGCTTAAATACGTCGTATCTATTGGGCATCCTAAAAGTAAGAACAGCATCGGTGAATGCTGGAAAAAAGCGGCAAGTGAAGACCTTATCACTTCTCACATATTTATTACACCGACAGAAAACAGCTCAACCCGCATTCTTGATGTGCTACTACATGAGCTAATACATGCCGCGGACGACTGCGAATCAGGGCATAAGAATTTTTTTGCAAGAACAGCGCGAAAAGTTGGTTTAGTGGGCAAGCTAACCGCGACCGTCGCGGGCGATGCACTACAAGAAAAATTACTTGATATAGTGGACGCAATTGGCGAGATACCGCATTCAGCACTGAATGCCGCTAACAGTGGCAAGAAAAAGCAAACTGCTAGAATGCTCAAAGTCGAATGCACTTACTGCAAGTTCACATACCGCGCCAGTCGCACCCAACTATTACAAGCCTTTGAAGGCGAAGCCGTTTGCCCGTGTTGCGCTAACGACACTAGCAACGCCATTGCAGACCAACTTCACGCATAAACTACAGGGGGTGTTTAAACGCGCCCCCATAACCACCATATAGGACCAATACAATATGAATAACTCAACAATCCAAGCATATAAGACCGCGCTAATGACTCAACATAGCAAGCCAACCCGCGGCATGAGCAATGCTGAAGTGGTTAACCTTGCGTACAATTTTGACCTAATGACGCGTGAACAGTTCACCGGCTATCAATTAGAATTGAACAGCACACCGGAACCAACGCCGGAACCAACGCCGGAACCAACGCCGGAACCAACGCCGGAACCAACGCCGGAACCAACGCCGGAACCAACGCCGGAACCAACAAACAACCCTATAAAGGAACAAACACCAACGACTACTAAAACCGATGCCGATTTACTATCTGAGTTATTGCTTAAAATGGCAGGCGCCAAAACTGCCCCGCTTGATGAAAAAAGAGTACTTGAATTGATAGGTCAACACTCAAAAGCGCCAACCGTTGTCGAAGTAGCCTTGACCAAGGCAAGCGGCGCGGTATCTAGTAATGTTGTTGGCGTAACGCATGAGTGTTACACGAACGCGCTTAACCATATATCAGTAGGCAATGATTTGTATTTTTACGGTCGCACCGGTGCCGGTAAATCTACAACCGCGACGCAAATAGCAAAAGGGCTAGATTTACCCATATTTACAATGGGCGCGATTTTAAGCAAGTTTGAAGTACTGGGTGCATTGTTGCCTAGCGGCTATGTTGCAAGCATCGTACGCAAGTGGTTAGATAGTGACGGCGGGATACTTTGCATTGATGAGATTGACGCTTCATGCCCTCGCGCCCTTGTTACTATCATGGCGATTTTTGACTTAGCCGGTGAACTGACATTTCCCGACGGTGAAACCAAAAAGCGCACCGATAACCACCGCGTTATTGTTACCGCGAATACTACCGGTGCCGGTGCAAGTAGTGACTATAACGGACGTGCTAGATTAGACAAGGCTACGCTAAATCGCTTCATTCGCATTGAGCATGACTACAGCGCTAACATTGAGAATAGTTTAGCTAGTGAACCAATAGTTAACTATATGCGCGCCTTGCGCCAAGTAATCACAAATAAGGGCATACACGGTTCCGATATAACGCCGCGCACAATAAAACAAGCCGGTAAAATAGCATCGAGCAATCTACCAGTTGATGCCAAGCTCGCGATGATAGCGGATACCGTGAAACAAGGTATGACGCCGGGTGAATACAGCAGCGTATTATTAAAAGTTAATGCGCCAACAATTACCGCCATGACTCAATCACTAGCTAACGCTGTTTAAACGCATCCACAATAGGAATATAGATATTATGATAGTTACAAACTACACGAAAGAAAACAAAACTTTAATGAATCATTTTGACGGTGTAAGCGAATGGCTAGGCATAGCAAGCGCAAGTAATGCAGCATACTTTAAAAGCCGCCCTAATCACTTTAACGGTAACTGTTCTGGCAAAGACTTAGAACGCAGATTTAAAAACAATACCGCACCGGATAACGTGAAAGAAAAGGTGCGCGATGCACTAGCAGTAACCGCGCGTACTCACATAACCACGCAACCGGAAATAAACCTATACCATGATGAATATGGCGTAACTTGCGACGTTACAGCATATACGATGGGTGAAGAACATTGCATGATAAACCTAGGCATTCAGGAAGTGGGAAAACGCGCCGTTTGGATTGCTTGCTCATTCGGCGCAACTAGCGGCGTCGAAGATAGCCAATTTTGCAATCGCGGAATCGCGCTTATTCGCGCTGTTAAGTACTTGCAAGCACAAGATATATCAGTGGGTATCGTTGGGTATAGTGCTTGCACTACAAATCAATCAACGCAAGACGATGAGCGCATAAATAGGCACGTACAAACGATTATCGCAAAACAGCCTCAAAATGAATTGAATGAAGCCGACTTGATTAATATGTTTACTGCCGCGGCGACACTAAGGACGGTCGGCTTCGCCATACGTGAACACTATATGCAAAGTGAGCATGGTTCGACTTGTTCAATAACGAAAGCCGACTTGAAAGGTACGCAATTCGAACAGGAAGAATTAATCATATTAAACGCGGACCCGCAGATGCAAAACTTCAAGGACCAAGAACAGGGCGCGGACTACGTACAAAAGCAAATCAATAAAGCAATAGCAGGCTAAACATAACGGGCGCAATAAAGCGCCCTCAAACCACCACACAAAGGATTAAAATATTATGACTATCACCGTATTAAAAAACGATAAGAGACTAGCAGAATACCATTACAAACGCACAAATAGCGGAAAACATCACGTTAAGGGCGTTGTCGCTTTTTATAAAGCATTGTATGCCGGTACGGGTGCAAAAATAACCACTATTGTAAGGAGTTAATATGCTTAGTTTTATAGGAGTAATGGGTTTGCTCATGTTAACCCTAGTGGATGGTTTTTGGCACCTTATGGGTAAACTTGCGTTAGTAGGCGCGATTGGCTTTTTAATGTATCAGTTAATAACATTTTTTGTAGGTGGTTAATATGAAAGTAACTAGGCGTAGACCAAATTATAACAAGTTTGAAATGACTAGCCGCGACGTTGATGGGTATTGTAATCTACCACCGGATAGACGACCGCGTTTAAACAATGCGGCAGAAAAGGCACACTTGAAAGGTAAACAAGCAGCGCACATTCTATACACTGAATATATAAAAGTTACTGATTATGACACTGCAAAATTGGCGACTTTTGATGCGTTGATGAAGTTTAGAAAAGGCGTGCCAAGATACCTACAAACGTATGAGATAAACTTTAATTTAGGTGTTAGCGCATATATACAAGAGAAGTAAAATAAACAAGGGCGTTAACCACGCCCTTTTATATGCGCCCTTAATAACTTGTCGTATTCTTCCTTATCAGTTATCCGTTTAACTTTCACCTCGTCAACAGTACCATCGCAAACTAATGTAAAAACAGAAACATCATGCACTTGCCCTCGTCGCCATACTCTTGCCACAAGCTGTTTAAACGCGTCGTTAGACCAGATTGGCGAATAGCATATAATTGTATGCCCACCGCTTGCCAAGTTCAAACCGTGACTAGCTGATTTAGGATGTAGTACCAAGTTATCGATTTCGCCTTTGTTCCACCGGTCAATTACGCCGTTATCATTAATAAAACTACAGTTACCCATCAAAGCTGACTTTATCTGTTCTTTTTCTTCTTCAAGCGTATAAAAAATTAAGCATTTAGTATTGGCTAGGCGCATACGTAAAGAAACAAACAAGTCTTTTCTAGGCAACCCAACGCATAAGTCATATACATCATCATCGCAGTATACAAAGCCGCTTGTTAATTGTTCTAGTTTGCCAGATAGTACCGCCGCGTTATCGGCGACAATAGTATATAAGCCGAGTTCAAGTACACTGTGATTTTTAAACTCACTATATTGCTTTTTACCCGCTTCAGTTAATTCAAAGTGTACGTGTTTTTCCGCCAACAATGGGAGTGTATGGGTGTAATCAGGCATTGAGTAAAATATACTTTCTATTTTGCTCATTAGTATTGGTTCCATATTAGGTATCAACTCCCAATTCCGTTGTTCGTAGTCAGTAGAAAAGAAAAAAGTTTCTAAAAACTTCTGCTTGTTCCGACCAAATCTAGCACCTCCATCCAATACCAGAGTTTGCGCAAACAATCGGTCGAAACCTTCATGTGTAGGTGATGCCGTTAAGCCGGTCCTATGGGTAAAATCATTAGTATATGTTTTTAGTTTCTTTACGCATTTTGCACCATTACTACCAAACTTACTAAGCTCATCAATTACTAGACAATCAAACCCGTGACCGTGTTTAAACGTATCAAAGAACCATACCAAGTTTTCTATGTTTATGACAACAATCTTAGCATCGCTTTTAATGGCGTCTAATCTTTGTTTAGGTGTGCCGCAGGCAACCGCAACATCTAAATGGGTAAGGTGCGACCACTTTTTATGCTCCGTTGCCCACACTTCTTTTGCAGGTCTTAACGGCGCGACAATAAGAACACGGCTAACAATACCCTTTGCAAGCAATTCATCAACGGCAGTTAAGGCGCATACAGTTTTACCCGCGCCCATTGTCGCGTATATAAAATTCACATCGTTTTCATATATGCGGTCTATTAACTTCAGTTGGTCCTCATCTAGTAAGTTATAATTCAGCATTTAACATACCCACTTTTGCTAAGTAAGGTTAAAAAAACCTTTTCGGCTTCATCGCCGCTATGAACAACGTAAACGTTTGCTTTATGCAGCTTTAGTTTTTCAACTTCAATTTGTTGCAGCTTAGTTAACTTGCTTTTATCAACTGGGTTTTTAAACTCAATAAAAGCCACAAAGCCATTAGGTGCCACTACTATTGCATCAGGTACGGCACGCTTGGCAGGGCTTGAAAATTTATAGCACAAAAACCCCCTTTTTATGAGGGCTTGTTTAAACGCCTTCTCTAACTGCGATTCAGTTCTAGTCGCTTTACCAAAAAATTCAATTCTACTCATTGTTTTTGCCCTCTAGTTGTTTTGTTTTATTAAAGACTAAAGTTTTTTCCCACTGCATTAAAATATTATTTTCTTGGGGGTGACATCTTGCATCTTCAAAGCCTAACCAAAATCCTTTTCTAGTGGTTTCTAGGTTTGCACTAGCTAACTGCTCTTTAAGGAACTCAACCTTGGTAAACTTTCCTTCGTATAAAAAACTTAGGTTACTGCTAAACGTGTTAAGCCTTTCAATCTCTTTCAACTGGTCTATTTGTTTTTGTATGTCTTTCTTATTTCTAATGTTTTTTTTCATGTATTATTCCTGTGGTTTTCATTTGTTGCCAACAGCCAGTTACATCGTTGTATATCAGCCAAGAATGTTGCTTTATATGTCTAAAGTAATCAATATCATTACAATGAGTCCACATATCATCAGGTTCTTGTTCAATAATACTTTCTAGCGTTTTTAGTTCATCCATCGTCTTTTCCTTTCAGTTTATTTTATAAATATTGTTTGACTTAACTAGTATATGCGTACTATGATAGTTTATCAACTTAAATGAAACAAAAACCCACTATAAAGGAAAATACTAATGAGAGATTTTACAACAAAAGAATTACTAAATAACTTAACTGAAGACGAAGTTAAAAAAACTCAACTAAAAGAGTTTAGCACGGGCATTCAACCACTAGTCACGCAGTTTGTGGAAGGTGTGGATTCAGTTGCAAAACGGTACGACATTGAAACCAGTTATTTTGTGGATGTTATAGTAATCGTAAAAAAAATGCCCAATATAAGCTCATCTGTTGTCGCGACTGATTTAGACCCGTACGGTTTTTCTATGTTAGGCGAATCGTTAGCTTTATATAGACAGTTTCAAAGAGAAGCCAAAGAAGGCGACCCCAATGAGTTTTTAGGGATGCTACCCAGTAAAAGCCAGTTGTTAAAGTTGGTTGCATCATTACGTCACACGGCAGAGCATGTGACCGAGTTAGCCGGACTTGCATCGGCAATAGAAGATTGCGAACAAGGATAATATAAAATGCCTATACTAAATTTTAAAGAATTTGAACCCTCAGGCGGTAAAAGCGATTTAAGACAGGTATACGTTAATGCTGCTGACCATGAGTGGATTAAGAAAACAGCCAGTGACAATTCAAGCCGTATGGTTTGGGTTGTCAGTGAGTTAATTAATCACGCGAAAGGAAGTAGCGAAACGTTTAAACGATTGCAAAAAATAATATTTGAGCTTGATAGCCTAATCCCTGAGGATGCAGAGTACCCTCAATGGGTGGCGTCCGAACTGGATGCTATGGCTGAAGCAATGAAATCCGGTGAGTAGTTTAGTATTTGAGCTAGCTCATTGGGTAGGCGTTTTTGCATTGGTGAGTATCATGCTTATACCTGCCGCCATGGTTATAAAAATTAGGATTGAGAATTATAATGCCAAATAAACACTATAAGTATGGCGGTTCAACCGCCGCTAGAACGTTGGGTTGCCCTGCATGGGTTGAGCTATCAAAGAAAATGCCTAAGTCGAGAGAAGGTGGCACCAATGAGTTTGCAGACCGAGGGACGTTATTGCATAACTGCATGGAAACCCTCATTGAAAATCCTGATATGGACTTTCCCGAACTCATTGGTATGGCGTACAAAATGCAAATTGTTGACCAAGAAATGATAGACGACGCCGTTATACCTGCATTTGAAGCGTATAGCGATTTTGCGGATACTAACACTTTCGACTTGGAATTATCAGAGTCGGAAGTTTTCATTGACGATGAAGTCGGAGGAACCGCTGACATAATAGCTTGCAATAGCGACACTGTTTTTATAGGTGATTTTAAGTTTGGCTTCAATCTTGTATCGCCAGATGAAAATGCGCAAGGCTTATTCTATGCTATGTGCGGTACCGAAACCGAAGGGCTTTCACAGCTTTTTGAAGGGCGTACTAAAATTGTTATATTCATAGTTCAACCGCAATATGGCGAACAGGGTATGGATATAGTGCAAGTATGGGAGACTACGCCAGAACGTTTAAACGAGTTTGCAGACGAATACCTAAGAGCGTTAGAAAGCCAAGACGAAACTAAGCCAGTTGCGGGAGAACATTGCAAGTACTGCCCCGCTATGGTTGTTTGCCCTGTTAAAACGGGCGCGGCTAGACAAGCGCTGATGATAAAACCAAAAAGTGAAGACGCGGCGGTATTAGCGAGCGCGTTAGGTATGGCTGATGAAGTTATAGAATGGGCTAAGTCAGTTCAGTCATTTGCGCATGAGCAAGCGGAACAAGGCTTGCGCATAGACGGGTATAAACTTGTCGATAAACGAGCTATGCGCAAGTGGACCGAGGAATCAACAGTTCTTGAAATGGTGCGCAGAGCGAAGAAAGTTACACTGGATGAAGCGACCGACGTTAAGTTAAAAACGGCACCTCAACTAGAGAAATTATTTAAAAAGAAAGGTCTTGACTTTAAAAAGTATGACGCCTATATTAGCATGGTCAGCAGCGGTACTACCTTAGTATCCGACACTGACAAACGACCCGAAGCGATTAGTATTAAGGCAATAGCCGCTACAATCAATTCGATTAGCGAATAAATTTAAACCTAGAAAGAGTATTATTATTATGACTACAAAAAATTTACCTGCCAACATGAACGACCTTATTAACGCGTTAGATAAAACCACTACTGCAATCACAGCCGCTAGTTCTGCGGAATCCACATTTTTAAAAATGACAAAAGCCGGTGAATGGGTTTTTGGCGCTGATGATACTGAAGTAGAAAGTAATAGTGATTGGGCAGTCGATACAGCATCATTTTGTGTTGGCTTTCAAGCGTGGGATGATGGTGAGTTAGTAGGGGAGGAAACGGCGTTAGTGACGGAGCCACCTGTTGTTAAATCTCAGTTGCCGGACGTTGGCGCACCTTACAAGGCGTTAATAGGCGTTAACCTAGTTTGCATTGATGGGGGTAACAAAGGCGTTCAAGTTATTTACACCACTACTAGCAAAGGCGGTATAAAAGCGGTTAACACGTTGATGAAGGAGTTAGTAGCTAGAGTTAGGGGTGGTAAACATGATGGGCGATTAATCCCTGTAGTTGAGCTTGGACATGACAGCTACAAGCACAAGCAATATGGTAAAATATACACGCCAGTTTTAGAGTGTATAGACTGGGTTGCTGATGAAGTAGAAAAAGAAGACGACCCAGTTGAGAAACCCAAAGCAAGGGCTAAACCTAAGACTGAACCTGAAGCAGTGGAAAAAGTGGAAGAAGTAGAAGAAGTAGAAGCTGAACCCGAGCCGGAGCCGGAGCCGGAGCCGGAGCCCACGACTAGAAGACGTCGAAGACGCGGAGCGTAGTTACACAGTAAAATTTTCAAGGCTACTCAGGTAGCCTTTTTTAATAGGGGGTAATTATGATAATTCTTGACTACGAAACCAGAAGTAAAGTTGATTTACCGGCGAGTGGGTTGCACGTTTACGCTAGTGACTTCAGCACAGACATTATATGCCTGTTTATGTACGACACTGACGACGATACTTCTTGCGGGTTTTTAATGCCTAAGTGCATGCCTATGGTGTGGAGGATGAAACTTAAAGCAGCCACTTTAGTAGGCGCAATGAATGCGGCATTCGACCGAGAAATACACGACTTAATTGGCGTACCGGACTATAGTTTTCCAGAAATACCAGATTATAAATGGTACTGCATAGCGGCGCAATGCCGTGTAAACGCGCTGCCATCAAACTTGGATGATGCAGCTCGAGCCGCCAAAGTACCTAATAAGAAAAGTCAGCGGGGGAAACAGCTAATAAAACTGTTATCTATACCGCAAGAAGACGGCACCTTTATGGAGTCATTGGATTTACGAAAAGAAATGTTGGAGTACTGCAAAAGTGATGTGATTGCTACAGTTGATTTATGGCGTGCTACTCGCTCAATGACACAGGTAGAGCATAACGATTGGCTAATCAATGAGCGCATGAATACACGCGGCGTAAAGATAGACCGTGATTTAGCATTAGCCGCGACTAAATACGCCGCCGCAGAACAAAGCGAGATAGGGGCTAAGTTGACGGCGCTTACTGACGGATTGATAACTAAGCCGACTCAATACCAACGTATTAAAGAGTATATTTTAGGTAGCATGGAGGACGACGAAAACGACCGTAAGTTGCTTAAACTAATGACAACACATAAAAACGACCATAAGAAACTCAGCCTTGATAGAGATATACGAGAGTCAATAATTACGTCGATAGATGCAGACAACTTACATTTATTTGAAGACGTAGAAGACTTAATAAGGTTGTTGCATGACGCCAGTGCATCAAGCGTGGCTAAGTTTGGCAAGATGCTGACAATGGCGGACCCTGAAGATGATAGAGTACGCGGGGCGTTTATACATGCCGGTGCTGCGCAGACGCACAGGTTTTCTAGTAAAGGTCTTCAGCTTCACAACATGAAACGGAATTGCTACGATTCTGAAGAAGCGATTGCAATGAAAGAAGTAATGATGCGCAATGAGCCAGTACCGGACGTTATGCAATCATTATCTAAACTTCTGCGCCCTGCGCTAGTTCCTGACAAGGGTAACAAGTACGTGGTAGGCGATTGGTCTGCCATTGAAGCAAGGGCGTTACCATGGCTTTCAGGAGACGTCAGAGCCGAACGTAAATTAAACATGTTTAGGCGCGGCATAGACGTTTACATTGAAGCGGCGAAAGATTTAGGTCTTGGCGAAAGGCAAGTTGGCAAAGTTGCGGAATTGGCTTTAGGGTATGGCGGTGCAGTAGGAGCGTTTGCTTCAATGGCTAAAAACTACGGTGTTATAAAACCAGACTATGAAGTCAAGAAAATAGTTGTGTCGTGGCGCAATGCAAATCCGTGGGCTGCTACCTTTTGGCACTCATTAGAGTCGGCGGCTAAAAAAGCAGTACGAGCTAGGGGTACAAAGAGTTTCAAAGCCGGTAAGGTCGTTTACACGTTTGCGCCTAACCTGCTAGGCGGCACTTTAATTTGCGTGTTGCCAGATGGTACCGGTATTCAATACCCGTTTTGCTCAATAGAGCATAGTGATAGAGGTGACAACTTAGTTTGCTTAAAAGCAGGTATAAAGCCAAAAGCAGGCGACACCAGTAAGCACCATTGGGGTGTGGTAAGATTATGGGGTGGTTTGCTATCTGAGAACGTTACACAAGCATTCTGCGCGGCATTGTTACGCGATAAGCTAAGGGATTGCGACTGGTTAGATTTACCAGTTGTTGCTCATGTACACGATGAAATAATATTAGAGACAGCCGAGATTTACGCGTACCGTGATAAAAAACTGCTGAAGGAGGTTATGGAGAGCGTGCCCGAGTATGCACAAGGCTTACCGTTAAAAGCCGACCCGATTATCCTAGATAGATACGGAAACCACTAGATTAAAGGGTAAAAAATAAGTATGCTTTAAGACCAAACAAAAAAAGCCCTGTGGACTAAACAGGGCTTTAACCACACTACAACAATCAATAAATATAAGGAAGGTATCAGATGAGTAAACCGAACGCACATGATGAGGAAAAGAATACCCCAATAAAGGACTTAAAACAACCCCCTGTTCCATCAAATCCTAATGTTGTCAACCTAAAAGATAAAGGCATCATCGACTACGATGCAAAAGAAGTATCAAAATTCATAGACACCGTGTTTCACGATTTAATAGAGGACGAGGAAATATTAACTTGGTATCAAAAAGCTAACACACCGTCATTCCCAAAAAAGCTTAGTAAAACTATGGGCGTATTAGAAAGAACTAATCTACCAAGGACTTTTTATTTTGGGACTTCAACCGTAGTTGAAGACGTAGACGGTAAGCTGTATAACCGAAAGTCAAACTTCGACCGTTTACACGTTGTTGTACTAGATGATATCGGCACTAAAATCCCATTTGAAATACTTCCTGAAGACCTGAAACCAAACTACATTATTGAGACAAGCAAAGGCAATTTTCAATATGGTTACATATTAGATGAGCCTATAGACAACCTAGAGCTAGCCGAAGCGTTAGTGCATCTTGTTTATACCTCCGGCTATTCCGATGGTGGTGGTAAAATGCCGACTAAAGTAGTTAGATTACCAACCGGCATCAACGGCAAGAAGGGTGAAAAAGGTAGCTTCAGGGTAAAACTTATTGAACTTAACGACGAATATTGGACACCGGACGAGCTACTTGAGGTCATGGACGTTGGGGTATCTTGGGCTGACGTACAGAAAGACGTTAACATTGCTAAACGCGGTAAGTCTGCCGCTATGACGGGGACAAGCAGTTGGTCCCCGATAAAATCCACAGCAGGTAGTTTAAACGGTGTCGTAGACCCTCTGTTGGAATGGCTTTATGAGCAAGATTTAGTGACTAATGATAACGGGCAGTTTGTGACAATACGATGCCCGTGGGCTGATGAACATAGCGACGGCGCGGACACTGCGGGATACTCACCAGTTGGGCGCGGCGGTGATTATTCTAACATGAGAAACTTCAACTGCTTCCACGACCACTGTAAAGACCGCAAAGCTGACGACTTTTTGCAATGGGCGGCTACTGTTGGCGCTCCTAGGGTTCCTAAGATAGATAACGTAGCTGACTTGGTTGCTGACTACGCATACGTTGCTTCTGAGGACTCTGCATACCGTATGCGTGGCGTTAAGAAACCTGTTGGCGTTAAGATTAGCGCGTTTAAAAACTTACACCCTAAAAAAGTTGCGGTGCATGATATAGACGGGAAAATAAAAATGGTTAACGAGCATTCATTATGGTTAACGGCACCAAATAGATTATCGGTACAGGGGACCATGTTATACCCTGCAAATCCTGAATCTATAATTGAACATGACGGCTTGAAATACTTAAATATATACGCGGCTCCCACTTGGGGTAAAGGAACTTTTGACTACGCGGACGTAAAGCGTTTTAACGACTTCTTAGCCTACCTAATACCTGAAAAAGACGAACGCGACTACTGGTTGCAATGGTTGGCGGCTAAAGCGCAAACGCCAATATTTAAAGGTGCGGCAGTTCTTATGGTTGCGCCTACTCAGGGTACCGGTAGAACAACGTTAACTGACATGATGGCTGTACTCTTTTCGCAAGAAAACGTAAAGAAGGTGACGTTTCCGCAGTTGTGCGGCGCGAGTGAAGCAGGCTCATACAACGATTGGCAAGAAGCCCTAATTGTAACCTGTGATGAAATTATGTCAGACACTAGCAACAAACACAGGGTCTACGAAACGATGAAAGACCTGTTCGACCCAAGACCTAAAACCGTATTGGTAAACACAAAATATGGGAGTCAGCGGCATAGCACCGTTTATACTAGTTACTTGTTGCTTACCAACCATACTGATGCTGTGGGACACTTGGGCGGTGATAGGCGAGTCTACGTAGTGCAAAATACTAGGGTGGCAGAAACGCCAGAGTATTTCGTTAAGCTTAACGAGTGGTTAGACGTAAAGAACAGCAAGGGGCAGCCTAAGTGGGCAGAGAGCATTTGGCGGTGGTTGCAGACTTTAGAACCTGACTTAGCGCTACTTAATTCACCGGCACCAACGACAAAAGCCAAGCAAACTATGATTGACGAAACAACGAGCGTATACGATACGCTTGCGACTGTTATGAGTGATTTGTTTAGCGGCGTAATACCGACTGGCTTTATTGAAGAAATAGCATTAGGCGTACTTGAAATGCGCGGTGATAAAGATGCGGATATGCGCTGTAAAGTGGTCGCAAAAATAATAAAAAATGCCAGTGTTCCGCTAGATATACAAAAGAAAATTAACGGTAGAAACACCCGTATAAGGGTTGCAATATCAGTACTCCCAAAACTAGATAAAAGCTACGGAAACACTGACGAAGAAAAGCTTAGTAAGTACGCAGTTGCCTTCATAGAGGGTATAAAGGGGCGACTTGTGAATGACCATGCTTTAATAATCGAGATTAACAGGTTAGTTGACGAGCAGCTTTAGTAGGTGTACTATTTTCCTAAATTTGAAAAATTAGGCGAGAGCAAATGAAATCTAGCATTTATGAAGCACAAAAAAGATACACTGAGAAAAACATACGGGAGGGGCAAAGGCGTGTAAACGTGTGGGTACCGGAAAAATACGTAGATGCCCTGAAGCGCATATCTTCTGAAATGCGCAGTGGTAAATATGAAAGTAAACAACGGCGCTAGTTCAGCGCTTCTTCCAAGCTCTGACGCCTAATGCCGCTGTTATTGTTAAAGCCAGTAGTTCTTGATAGTTCGGGACTAGCTCTTTAACGGCAGCGTTAGCTTCTATAGCCGCAGCTATTAATTCAGGTCTACCCAATAAAGTCCCGACAAATACAGCAAAAAATAAAGTAACAAGCGGCATCGTCATTATAATTGTTATGTATTCATCCTTCCACGTTTCACCCTCATTGCGCTTAGATATGACGTCAATCTCTTGCTCATTAAATACAACTTGAGTTTCACCCCTTTGCTTTTGCATTGTAATTTTGCCGTCAATTGTTTTTTCTATGGCTTTACGTTCTTCACGTTTACCAAAGAATCCGCCGACTGCGCCAATAATTGCCGAAACAGGATTTATCATGTTACCTCCAATACGTATTCTAGTTCAGGGTCGTTATAAAATTCTTGCATCGCTCGCAAACCTTCTATAGTCATAAGAATACAGCCAAGACTATGTGAAGGATGAGTGCCGAGGTGCATTTCAATGTGGGTACGCTTATCCACGTTTAACACCTTAAACCACTGGAAGCGACCGTATAAATCAACTTTAAATTTGTACATGCCCGTCGGTATGCAACTCTCACCTACCTTGTTGTCGTTCCATGGCAATTCCATAGTAGGAAATTCACGCCCGTCTGGAAGAATAGAAATACCTAGCGTTCTATCGTGCAGATGGTCATTCCGTTTAATTTTCATTACTGCTTCTCTATGTTGACTATTTCAAAATTAATAATGGGAACGCTGCGTTGTTTAAACAGTGGTGTTTTAGAAAGTTTAAACAAGCTCGGGTATACTTTCCAACCCCAACGTATAGATAAATAATACTTGCCGAATATTTTAATGTGCCGGTAGTGTCCGGTGAAGTTCCCGTCAGCGTTCCTGAATTTAAAGTCGTATCTTAAATTGACGTCTGAAGTTTTATCCACTGCTTCACAGTTTCCCGCATTTTGAAACATTAGCACATTTGGTTTATTGCATGAAGTACTTAGCCATGGTATGTAGCGCACGTTCCAAACAGGGTTTCGAATGGCACACCACTTATACGAATACCACCACCGGCGCAAAAACCCTAATGAGTCCCATACTATGCCTTTCCCATATAAATATTGTTGCCATGAACCATGTGTTCCGTTTTCAACATCGACAGTGCCGTCAAATAGCCACAGTTTGCGTTGAACTTTTGCCCCGCCGCAGCCATCCCAGTTGTCTTCACGATTGCCACTGATGTACTCAAAACCCCACGGCAGCCTTTCAAGGTCGTTTAAACGTGCGTACAAGGTAACAGGTATTAGCAAAGGTGCCATAATTAGCATTAACGCTGCTCGAATAATAAGTTTAATCATAATTTCTCCAATGTTCTAACGCGGTCTTTAAGCCGCACAATTTCATCATCTTGGGATTCGTACCGCCTGTCATTATTCGCCATGTTAGCGGTGATAGCTGTTAGCCTTATTTGGTTATCAGTGACCTGAGAAAGCCATTTCTCTTGCTTATCCATATCCTGCTTAATGTACCTAACATCCGCTTTTATTGTGCTTAAAGTTACGACTACTGCCATGTACGCTGACACTGCGGCTATTACTGCGGGAAATAAATAGCTCTTTAGCAATTCCATTAAATCTACCTTCCTGTTGTCTTGATTAAGTTTCATTTACTTGCCCTCAAGCACAGCAATTCTCGCGGTTAATTCTTTGATGGCATTAACCAACACAGGTATCAGCGAGGTTTCTACCATTCTAAGTTTTTCAGAATCCTCATTGTCTACTATTACTGGGTTGTCGCCTTCAATCGCAAGGACGTCTTGAGCCTTGAAACCATATCGCAACGACCCGTGACCTTCCGTATCTTCACGGTCTGCTTTATATTTGTACGCTGTTGGATTTAATTTGTTCACAAAGTCAAGACCGTGCGGAACAGGTGCAAAATCCGTTTTATCACGTTCGTCTGATACGACTGTCCAAGCTACTTGTATGTACGCGTTGGTAACTGCGGTTGAACCCATGCAAAAACGATTGTCAATGGTGGTTGGGTCTACCACTGGTGCGTAAGAACCCGCAGCAGTCATAGGGTTTATAGCTGTGTTTCCACTTCCGGTAGTGACGTTTTGAAGCGCCCTATAGCCGACCGCGACATTTTCCGTACCGTCTGTGCTTTCGAAAAGTGCCACAGCGCCGATTGCAGTGTTATTACCGCCAGTGGTGTTCTTACCAAGTGCGTTTACACCAACTGCAACTGATACGTCGCCAGTGGTGTTCTTATCAAGTGCGCCTCGACCGACTGCGGTGTTGGATGCTCCAGTTGTATTATCCTCCATTGCGTCACGACCTACCGCAACGTTGTCAGAGCCAGTTGTGTTATTAGCAAGTGTATTGAAGCCGAGCGCGGCGTTATCATCGCCAGTTGTATTATCTTCAAGTGCATTTGCGCCAAATGCAACGTTTCGGTCGCCGCTTGTATTACCCGAAAGCGCGGATTCACCCACAGCGGTATTGTTTGAAACGTTACCGCCGCCGCGTCCAATAA
>Ga0307959_1000077_pt1 | contig 50096 bp, 36 predicted proteins | sample OrgLakmetagen494_FD_201813 | JGI IMG/M metagenome (GOLD analysis project Ga0307959, IMG submission 201813) | Saline water microbial communities from Organic Lake, Antarctica - #494 | ecosystem: Environmental > Aquatic > Non-marine Saline and Alkaline > Saline | place: Antarctica: Organic Lake...
GTGTGTGAGGTTAGCAAAATGCACCCTTTAATTTTTCTCTTCGGGGAAAGATATATAAAAGAGGATCTTCGGATCCTCTTTTTTTTTGTTTTTTTTTGAACTAACTAAAAGCTCTCGACTTATTCTTTTGAGAGAAGGAAAATACTTAAATGTATAAATCAGAATATTCGCTTCTATTTAAGAGACTAGCATTTTCATTTATTTTATTTTTCTTCTACAGAGTGATGTTTTACTTCTTCAATCTTGGATATTTTGAAAATATAGCATTTTCAAAAATTCTTTTAGCGTTTCTCTATGGTTTGCGCTTCGATCTTGCAACTGTCGCTATAACAAATGCTGTCTTCATCATCCTCTCAATTATTCCAATGCGATTTAATTGGTATAAAAAACTACTCAAGTTCGTCTTTGTTATATTAAATACGGTCTTTTTGACTGCAGTTGTGGTTGATATTGAGTTCTTTACCTTTTTGGGTAAGAAAATGACATTTGATTTCTTTGAAATGGGGGGAGATATAAAAGCTCAATTACCTCAAATTATTAAAAACTATTGGTATTTCTCATTAATGGTACTTTTAAACATAATTTTACTGATTAAATTCTATCCAAAAAATAAAAAAGAATTCTTCACGAGTAGAAAACTTAACCTACTCAAGACAATTCCAATTGGTTTTATCTTTTTAGCGATAACGGCAATTAGCATTCGAGGTGGAATTCAACTTCGAAGCCTTAGTCCAAAGAGTGCTTTCGTCTTTGAAGAACACGAACTAGGAAATCTTGTATTAAACGCAGCTTATACTATGACTAGGTCTATTGGAAATAAAGGGTTAGAGAAAATAAAATACTTTAAAAGTGATTTAGAAGCAAAGAACGTAATTCTATCAAGTAGGAATTTTAACGCTGATTTTGAATCCGGACTCAAAGACCAAAATGTTGTAATCATAATAGTTGAAAGTCTATCCAAAGAATATATTGAAAAAGGATATACTCCCTTTATCAAAGAACTTGAAAAGTCTTCTTTATCCTATGACTACGCTTACGCCAATGGCAGAAGATCTATTGAGGTTCTACCGTCAATTATGGCATCCTTTCCTTCTGTTATTGGAAAACCAATTTATCAATCCCAATACCAATCGAATAAATTCTATGCACTACCTGAAATATTAAAAAATAATGGATATACTACTAGCTTTTTTCATGGAGGAAAGAAAGGAACAATGGACTTTGATACCTATTGTTCATCTATAGGCTTTGAAAGATATTACGCTCTAGAAGATTATCCTAATCAAGATCACTTCGATGGGCAGTGGGGAATATTTGATCATCACTATCTAAATTACTTCGCCAATAATCTCGAGAATCAAAAAAGACCATTTTTTTCTACTATATTTACGTTGAGTTCACATCAGCCATATTCAATACCCAAAGAGTTTCAAAATATATTCAAAAAGGGCAAGCTAGAGATTCACGAAAGTATAGGTTATATCGATGAAAGTCTGAGGCAATTTTTTATAAGTAATAAAGATAAAACCTGGTTCAAGAATACTCTATTTGTTATCACAGCAGATCACACTCAAAAGCTTGAAAATAATACTTCAACTTTAAGTCGATATCATGTTCCATTGATGTTTTTTCATCCAAGTCTCCATCTTAATGAAATTAAAACAAGAGAAATTGCTCAACATACAGACATTATGCCGAGTATTTTTGACTTTCTAAACATTAAAACGAAATCGAAACTTCTGTTTGGATCGAGTGTTTTTTCAAACGAAAGTGGACGAATTTTCAACTATACAAGCGGTAGTTATTTTTACGTAAAAGATAAAAAATTAGTATGGTTTGATAAAGAAAAATCAAAGAGTTCACAGCTTGATACTAACTATTTAGAGGTAGAAAAGGTTGAAGTTGATCCACAGTCACTAAATGAGTTAAAGGCTTATATTCAATACGTAAATAATGGCCTTAAATATAATAATATTTATGAATAATGCGTAGCTTCCTCCTTTGCCTAATTGTGTTTGTATAGATATTATACACAGGTAATTTAATAGGTAATTAAGGTGGTAATTGCATGGATATAATCCAGTCAAAGATAGATTCAAACTCTACAGAATTTAAAGATAATAGAACCTTTGCTCATACGCTTCTTGAAACGCTCAGGGAAAGAAATAATTTAGTTAAGCTCGGTGGCGGAGAAGCTTCTGTAGCAAAACATAGAAAAAGAAATAAGTTTTTAGCGAGAGAAAGAATAGAAAAAATAATTGATGATGGTTCTCCATTTCTTGAATTATCTTCTCTTGCAGGCTTCGAAGTTTACGATATGCACATTCCAAGTGCTGGAGTCGTTACTGGTATTGGTAGGGTTCATGGAATTGAATGTATGTTCGTTGCAAACGATGCAACAGTAAAAGGTGGAACATACTTTCCTTTAACGGTTAAGAAGCACATTCGCGCTCAAGAGATTGCGATGAAAAATAATCTTCCTTGTATTTATCTTGTTGATTCTGGAGGTGCTTTTCTTCCAATGCAAGATGAAGTTTTTCCAGATAGAGAACATTTTGGAAGAATCTTTTTTAATCAAGCTCAAATGAGTTCAAAAGGTATTCCTCAAGTTGCTATCGTTCTTGGTTCTTGTACTGCAGGTGGTGCATACGTTCCGGCGATGAGTGATGAAACAGTTATAGTTAAAGGTAACGGAACAATCTTTTTAGGAGGACCTCCTTTGGTTAAAGCTGCGACGGGAGAAATTGTAAGCGCTGAAGATCTGGGGGGAGCAAATGTTCACACAAGTGTATCAGGAGTGGCTGATCACTTTGCTGAAGATGAAGAAGACGCTCTACATATTACAAGAAATATTGTCGAAAATTTAAACTTTAAAGTTAATAAGAAAGAAAAATTTATAACAGATAAAGTAGAGGATCCTATTTATCCTGTTGATGATGTTTACGGAATCGTCTCAAAAGATGCAAGAAAGCCATTTGATGTAAGAGAAATTATAGCTCGAGTGGTAGATGGATCTAAATTTCATGAATTTAAAGCAAAGTATGGGACGACTCTAATTTGTGGATTTGCTAAAATTCACGGTTATAGAGTTGGGATTGTTGCTAACAACGGAATTCTATTCTCAGAGAGTTCACTCAAAGGTGCACACTTTATAGAGTTGTGCGGGCAAAGAAATATTCCACTAGTTTTTCTTCAAAATATTACTGGATTTATGGTTGGTAAAAAATACGAATCTGAAGGAATTGCAAAACATGGCGCTAAGCTTGTCACAGCAGTAAGTACAGTCGCAGTTCCAAAATATACAGTCGTAATTGGTGGTTCATTTGGTGCAGGTAACTATGGAATGTGTGGCCGAGCGTTTGATCCAAGATTTCTATGGATGTGGCCTAATGCTAAAATCTCTGTAATGGGCGGACCTCAAGCAGCTGGTGTTTTATCAACAGTTAAGCAAGATGGATTAGAATTTAAAGGTAAGAAGAAAATGACTGAAGCCGAAGTCATTGAATTTGAAAAACCAATTTTAGAAAAATATGAAAAAGAAGGAAGTGCTTATTATAGTACTGCCAGAATTTGGGATGATGGAATAATTGAGCCTCATCAAACAAGAGATATTCTAGGGCTTGCTTTAAGTACATCTCATAACCAAGAATACGAAGACACTAAATTTGGTGTCTTTAGAATGTAGGAGTGGATTTGAGTTATAAACTTTTAGAACATTCAGTTGATGATAGAGGAGTAGCATTTGTTACTCTTAATAGACCAGAAATTCATAATGCTTTTAACGATGAACTAATTCAAGAGATAATAAAAGTATTTATCGATATTGAAACTAAAGAGAATATAAGACTAGTTGTTCTATCTGGTAACGGAAGGTCATTTTGTGCAGGAGCCGATATTAATTGGATGAGTTCAATGATAGCTTATTCAATGGAAGAAAATGTTAGTGACTCGAAAAACCTAGCATTAATGTTTGAGGCGATTAATAGTTGTTCTAAACCAGTGATTGGAAAAATCAACGGTCATGCATTGGGTGGAGGTGTTGGTGTTGTTGCAGTTTGTGACTACGTCATTACTCACGATAAAGCTAAATTTGGATTTACAGAAACTAGACTTGGTCTTATTCCAGCTGTTATTTCTCCTTATGTTCTAAATAAAATTGGAGAAAGTCATGCAAGGGCGTGGTTTTTATCTGGAGAAATGTTTAAGGGCGATAAAGCATTGCAGATGGGACTTGTTCACGAAGTCACATCACTTGAAAACTTTGAGCAAAGGTCTACTGAAGTAATCACTTCACATCTTCAAGCTGCTCCCAAAGCTTCAGGTCTTGCTAAAAGCTTAATCTTTGATGTTTTGAGCCTTAATAAAAAAGATACGCGAGAACATACATGTAAGGCAATTGCACAGCAAAGAGTCTCTGATGAGGGACAAATGGGAATGAAGGCTTTATTAGAAAAGACAAAACCGGGATGGGTTAAATGAAAATAAAAAAAGTATTAATTGCAAATAGAGGTGAGATTGCCTTAAGAGTTATAAGGACCTGTAAAGAGATGGGGATAAAGACTGTCACTCTCTACTCTGAAGAAGATAAAAATCTTCCCCATAGTTACAGTGCTGATGAGTCTTTTTATTTAGGACAAGGAACTCTTGCTGAGACATATCTAAACCAAGATAAGATTATCTCAATTGCAAAAGAGACGAATTCAGATGCAATTCACCCTGGATACGGCTTCTTGTCGGAAAATACAGACTTCTGTAAGAAAGTTATCGATAACGATATTATCTTTATTGGACCAAGTGTTTCTGCGATTGAGCTTATGGGTGATAAAAAAACTTCTAAGGTTAAAATGGAAGAAATTGGAATCCCTCTAATTCCTGGCTTTCACGGTGAGAGCCAAGATCCTGAGACTCTTAAAAACGAAGCCGATAAAATTGGATACCCTGTACTTATTAAAGCGACAGCCGGCGGTGGTGGTAAGGGAATGAGAATTGTTGAGAGCGCGGATGAATTTATCGATGCTCTTGGTGGTGCTAAAAGAGAAGCAATGAATGCTTTTTCAAATGATAAAGTACTTCTTGAAAAATATATTACTAATCCAAGGCATATTGAGGTTCAACTTGTAAGTGATAGCCATGGTAATCACCTACATTTCTTTGAAAGAGAGTGTTCAATCCAAAGACGTTATCAAAAAGTTGTGGAAGAGACTCCAAGTCCAGCTTTAGATGATGATCTTAGAAAACGTATTTGTGAAACTGCGGTAAAGATTTCTAAAGGTATAAATTACCTTGGAGCCGGTACAATTGAGCTTATATTGGCCCCAGACAATAGCTTCTACTTTCTAGAAATGAATACGAGACTCCAAGTTGAACATCCTATTACAGAGATGGTCACTGGAGTCGACTTAGTTGAGTTACAACTATTGGCAGCTGCAGGTGAAAAATTTAGCTTAAAGCAAAGTGATATTAAACAAACTGGCCACTCAATAGAAGTTCGAATCTACGCTGAAGATCCAGATAATGATTTTCTTCCTACCATTGGAAAAATAAAGAATATTGGATTTTCAAAAGAAGAGAATGTAAGGCTTGACTGCGGATTTGCCGACAACACACAAATCTCAGTTAACTATGACCCAATGATTGCAAAGTTGATTGTGTGGGATGAAAGCCGAAATGGAGCTCTTCATAAAATGGATAGAGCGATAGATGATATAAAATTTACTGGAGTAAAAACGAATAGAGACTATTTAAAACGTATCTTAAAGCATCCTAAATTTGTTGAGGGTGATGTTCACACTCACTTTATTAAGGACTACGCTGAAGATTTAAAGAAGATAAAACCATTAAAAATAGTGCAAGCATCGATGATTGCTGCTGCTTTATTTTCAGAAAATAAGGAAAAGAAAATTTCTGGTAAAGTAGACGCGTGGAAAGAATTAACTGGGTTTAGGAATTTATAATGGAAAAGAAATTATTAATTGGTGAAAATGAAGTATCTCTAAATATTATCAAGTTAACAGATACAGAAGTTAACTTCGATTTCGAAGGAGAAAAATTTAGTTGTCGTCTGTTGAATAAAAATAATAGTGACTACCTTATGAGTATTAATGGGCATTCATTTTCTGTTAGTGTAACTAATTTCGAAAATAAGGGGATGAAACAAATATTCTCAAAAGGATTTGAGGAGTACATTAAGTTATTTCCTAAAGCGATTGGATCATCTAGTAAAGGTTCAGCCGCTGGAAGCTTGGAAAGCCCTATGCCTGGAAAAATATTTAAAGTTCTTAAAAAAGCTGGAGAAACGGTCAAAGTAGGTGAGACAATCCTAATTCTTGAGGCTATGAAAATGGAGCACACAATAAAAGCTACCAAAGATGGATGTATAGAAGAAATTTTCTTTCACGAAGGAGAGCAAGTTACAGGTGGCGCTGTACTTTGTGCAATAGAATAAATGTTTAAAAACTTACCAAAGTCAGTCAAAATTGTTGAAGTTGGACCAAGAGATGGTCTGCAAAATGAAAAGATCGTTCTTTCTACAGAAGATAAGTTTACTTATATTAAAAAATTATTGGATACGGGATTGAAAACGGTAGAGATTACTTCGTTTGTTAGTCCTAAAGCTATTCCACAAATGTCAGACTCTCTTGATTTATATAAACAAGTAAAATCTCTTAATATAAAAAATATAGATATGCCGTGCCTTGTACCAAACCTTAAAGGGTTTGAAGATGCTCTCTCTTCTGGCGTATCTGAAATTGCAATATTCACAGCCACAAGTTCTGAGTTCACTAAGAAAAATATCAATGTAACGATCGATGAAAGCTTTCAAAATATGAAAGAAATCAATTTTCTTGCAAAGAAGAATAATATAAAAGTTCGAGGTTACATCTCTACAGCATTTGGTTGTCCATACAAAGGACATATGAGTGCTCAGAGTTTAGTCGAAGTAGTTAAGCGATTTAAGGACTTTGACTTAGATGAACTATCAATAGGTGATACTATTGGTGTCGCCACTCCTTCTCAAGTTAACAGCTACTTAAAAGAGGTTCTTAATATCTACGATCGAGAAAAAATTGCTATGCACTTTCATGATACGCGTGGAATGGCCTTAGGTAATATTCTTGTATCTCTAGAACAAAATATTACAATCTTTGATGCCTCTTCTGGAGGTTTAGGTGGTTGTCCATACGCTAAAGGTGCAACTGGAAATGTAGCAACTGAAGATTTAATCTATCTTCTAGACTCTCTTGGTATTTCCCATGGGGTAGATTTCAAAAAACTAGTTGAAGCTTCAAGTTTCATTCTTGGAGTTACAGGTAAACAAACGCCATCAAAATATCTTACGGCCTACTTAAAATCACTTGAATAAATAAAAGGAATAAAAATGACTTACTCTAACCTCACTGAAGTCAATCTTGAACTTGAAAATTACAAACTGTGGATTACACTGAATAGGCCAAAATCAAGCAATGCTTTCACTCTGACGATGATAGATGAATTAGTATCTACTTTGCAAATTGCTGATGAGGACGATGATGTTAGATGTATTATAATTACAGGAGAGGGAAGACACTTCTGTGCTGGTGGAGATATTAAGAATATGCTCGCCAAAAAAGAGATGTTTGAAGGTGAAGCCAACGAGTTAAGACAGAAATATAGAAAGGGAATCCAAACGATTCCAAAAGCTATGGATGAATTAACGACTCCAGTTATTTCTATGATTAACGGAGCAGCAATAGGTGCAGGTTTAGATGTAGCTTGTATGTCAGATATTAGAATTGCATCTAAGAATGCTAAGTTTGGAGAAACGTTTACTAAAATCGGATTAATTCCAGGAGATGGTGGAACTTATTTTCTTCAAAGAGTAGTAGGTTTTGCTAAAGCGATGGAACTAACACTAACTGCAGAAGTCATTGATGCTCTTGAAGCAAAATCGATTGGACTGGTAACTTCAGTATGTGAATTAGAGGAACTTAAAGATAAAACAAATTTAATTGCAGATAAAATAATATCTAATGCCCCTATTGCAACTCAGATGGCAAAAAGAGCTATCAAACATGCTTACAGATCTGACCTCTCGTCAAACCTAGAACTTCTTTCAGCTTACCAAGGTATTACTCAAAGAACGTCGGACCACTTTGAAGCATTAGAGTCGGCACAAAATAAAACAGTCGGGAAATTCAATCATAAGTAATTAACTTTTTATTAATAAAAAAATAAGATGATAAATATCGTGTTTTTTTTTGACAGATAAATAACTCATCGTCACAATGGTTATATAGAATCTTTTTTAGGAAGTGCCGTGGGGAAGTTGATAATAAATTTGATAGTTCTATCACTTTTTGGTTGTTCAACTACGCATTTCAAATCGAAAAATACTATAGTCGTTTCAATGGACAAGAACGACGAACACACACAAGACATTGAAGTAAAAGTTGATAAAGAATTTTTTCTTTGGGGATTATTTCCAAAGCATGAAGTCTTTATTGATAAAGAGTTAGTTGATAGTGGAGCGGAGACTGCTTCGTCTGTTATGATAACTAATTCACAAAGTATGAAAAACACACTTTGGACTCTTTTTACTTTTGGTGTCTATTATCCGCAAACATTTACAATTAACGCTAAGATAGGTTCTCAATAATCAGATCTATAATGTTAATCCACGGAAGGATGAAAACTGCACGTTTTCAACAGGGCCACGGAAGGCCCTTTAATCATCTATCGAACTCAATAAATCATTAAAAAAATCAGACTTATATTCAGCCTCTTCTTCTACTGACATATGTTTAAATCCAACTTTATCAATCTCTTTGATATGTTCATCATCTAGTTCTATGACAAAGCGAGATTGATGACGTTTATGATCTTTTCCATAGATACGTCTCTCTTTGGCATATGTCATTATTAAGCGTTTCTTAGCACGTGTAATTCCAACATAAGCTAGGCGTCTTTCTTCGTCGACATCTCCACCTTCTTTTATAACATTCTTATGAGGAAGGTACTCTTCTTCTAGTCCAATAAAATATACGTTATCAAACTCAAGCCCTTTAGATGAATGTAGAGTCATAAGCTGAACTTCGTTCTTCATAAGTCCTTCTTCTGAGTTACTATTATCATGAGCATCTGCGAGGAGCAGTCTTTCAAGATACATTTGTAGAGTGGCTTCTTCTCCGAATCGGTCGACAAATCGATCTGTACTCATGGAAAAATTTCGAACGTCATCTTTTTTTCTAGCAGCAATCTTAGGTGAATCATAACTTTTAGAGATGAAGTCCATATAGCCAATTTGATCGACTAGTGTTCCGAGTGCTTGAGTAAGTGTCATTGTCTTAAAGTAGTTTTGAAAGACTCGAATTATTCCTACAAACTCATGAAGCTTTTCGCCCATCTTTGTTTCTTCGTGCGAGCCTTGCTCAATAATATTAAATAAGGTTGTCTTTTTTGCACCAGCTGCATCGAGAAGTTTATTTAAAGTCACTGTACCTATTCCACGATGAGGAACATTTAGTATTCTTCTAAGTGCAATTTCATTTTTAGTATTATGTATAACTGATAGGTAGCCAATAAGGTCTTTGATTTCTTTTTTCTCATAGAACTTTTGTCCACCGATGATGTCATAGGGGATTTGAGCGAGTCTTAACTGATCCTCAATAGGGGGAACTTGATTATTTCCTCTATAGAGGATTGCAACTTCACCTAAGAATTGTCCTTTCCCAGATAGCCTTAAGATATCATCAATGATTATTTGCGCCTCGTGATCAGTGTTACCACAGGCCCAAAGTTCAGGTATCTCTCCTTGAACTCCATCAGTTCTCATCGTCTTCTCTTTTCTATTTTTATTAACTTTAATGACAACATTTGCAAGCTCAAGAATGCTCGCAGTGGATCTATAATTTGTTTCAAGTTTGATTACTTTTACATTTTCGTACTGGCGCTCAAAGTTTAAAATGATTGTTATGTCTGCGCCTCTAAAAGCATAAATAGATTGGTCGTCATCTCCAACTACACAAATATTATTGTGAGTTGAGGTGAGTCCACGAACGAGTTCAAATTGAAGACCATTAGTATCTTGATACTCGTCAACCATTACGTACTTAAAACGTTTTGAATATTTCTCTGCAACGTCGGGTCTTTTTTGAAAAAGCTCAACTGTTAAAAAAAGAATATCATCAAAATCAACGGCGTTATAGAAACGAAGTTTATCTTGGTAGTAGTGATAGACGTACTCCGTTACTTCATCATATGGATTCTCGGGATCATAGAATTCAGTATCACAGTATTCTTCCGCTGAGATTGCATTGTTTTTTAAAAAGCTAATCTTGGATTGAATTGTTTTTTTATCAAATGTGGTTTTATCCATTTTGAAGTTTTTTAGTGCTTCTCGAATAATAGACATCTGATCTGCTTGATCGTAGATGGTGAAGTCTTTATTAAAGCCCAAGTGATGAATGTCTTCTCGAAGAATTTTCAAACCTAATGAATGAAAAGTTGAAAGGGTAAGTCCTCTTTTTAGCTTCGGACCTAGAAGCTTAGAAACACGTTCATGCATCTCAGTTGCCGCTTTATTGGTGAAACTTACAGCGAGAATTTCTTTTGGATTTATTCGAAGATTGGAAACCATATGTGCGATTCGATATGTCATTGTTCTCGTCTTCCCACTACCCGCACCAGCAAGTATAAGCACAGGACCATTTATAGTCTCAGCTGCTATGCGTTGTTCGGGGTTGAGTCCACTTAAATCGATCATATTATTGCACAGTAAAAGGAATGGGTTTCTTCGTCAACTTATTGTTTCTTTACAGTTAAACCAGTAAATCCCAGAGGGGTAGGATCGACCTTTAAAGGCTTTCGGCTCTCGTAGCGAGTCTTATTCCAGCTCTTTACGATCTTTCCTGTTTGGGAGTCAATATAAGCTTCAAAGCTAGATGGATTTCCGTTGTTGTGAACAAGACTCACAATAACGTGCTCTACATTTTTTGCGATACCATTTTTGATAAATACTGCAGAGTTTTTATGCTCTATGTCAATCCCTTTATCACCAATCCAAACTTTTGATAGGTTAGAGAGAGCTTTAGATTTCCACTTTTTATCAATCTTGTTGATAGGCTTAAAGGGGAGATCACTTCTTCCAATAATTTTTCTAATAGGCTCTTTTTTTAATGGAATCTGAACATCTGACTTTTTTACCGATGCAATTGATCGCATTGGGGTGGAGATTTTACTTTTAGATTTCCCCGCAAAAGAGTCGGGTTTTGTTTGATCTGATTGATTGGTTAAAACCAACAAGGCCAATAAACAAGAACAAATAAGAATGATGTGTTTTTTATTTTCCATTAGTCTATTACCGTGAAAGAAAAGTTAATAACTTTATATGGAGCTTCTCCAGCAAAATCAAAATCCATAAAATCTTCACCTGAGTTATTCGCGTTGTAGCAGTCTTGGCAATTTGAAAAACGAACTCTAAATCGACAGTTAAACACTGTTCCAGGTTGAATCCATTTATTAACTTCCATCGCTACAAAAGAATTACTATTGAGTTGAGCAATACCATCTTCTCGATTTGAACTAATCGTTTCTGTCCAAGTTTTTTGAGGATCAATTTTCCCAAAGGTTGCTTGGTTTGCACCTGGAAGAACTCTAATAAGACATTCATTTGGATTAAAGTCTAGACCAACACCACCACCAGTAGAGTTGGAGTTCAGACATTCAGAGTCACTCAAACCAAGATTTGATCTGTGCTCGTCTTGGGAAATCCATCGAGTTTCATTTGCTGCACTCGATTGAACCATACATATTGGTTGAGGTGCATCGACATCATATCTTGGAGTAGGAGTTGGCCCACTTAGTGAGGTCTCATCCATTACTTTGTTAGTTCTTGTTGGAAATTCACATCCTGACACAACTTGATTCGCGTAATCGCTTTGAGGTGTGTAGACAACTCCACCTTCAGTATCAAGTGGCCATCCGCCAATTTGACAAGGTTCCCACTGAGCAATATCACCAGAGTGATTTGTTAGATTTTCTGATCTATTAACATATCTTTTATTAATATCTTTTAACTGCATATGGTCCCAGTCATTTCCAAGGATCTGAACTCCCGCCATAGTTGAATTTGAATTATTTACTAGATTGAGTGCAATTGCGACAACTTCACCCGGGCTAATTTTTACATTTCCATTATTGTATCTAGGATCAGCTAATTCTTCTGATAACTGTACTGGCTTTCCTTCGAATGTTAATTGGCTTAAGAAGTCTCTAATTCCAGCTTGTGAGTCAATAACAAATGCAGTTGCTCTATCAGTAGGAAGACCAATAAGTGTTTTAGATACGAGAACAGAGTTCGTTCTATTTGCTTCGTTTACTAGAGTTGCCGGTTGGTTTGCAATAAATGTATCTCCACCAATATTTGTTCCATCGACCATGTTGTAAGTTGTAACGGGTGAGTTTGGAAAGTTTTGATTAATCCCGCGTCCAGTATCGTTATATGATTTAAAAATAAGAAGTCCATATGAATCAAGTAGTGCTTCTGAATCGTCAATACTAAACTCTGGACAAAGATCTTCTGAGATATAGTATTTAATATTTTTTGCCATCGTTTTAAAGAATCTTCTAAAATTAATAGGGTTAACTTGTTGAGACCATAGATATGCTTCTTCAGAATTTAAGTTAGTAAAAAAGATAGGTTCAAGAGCAAGACCTACAAATCTCGGATTTAGAAAATCAGAACCACGAGCTGTCATATCTCCAAGCTCTGCAAATGTCTCAGACAATAAGAGAACACCAATATTTCTAGCTTTAGTTTGTTTTGCTGTTGTGCTTAGTCCGCTCATCATACTACATCTATCTTTTAGTTCTTGAGTTAGAGTTACAAGATAGTGAGATACGATTTGACCGGCGTTGTGAATATCTTCTAGAGCATTAATTGGATCGTCTGCCATGTAATGCAAATATTCTGGATATCTTAATTTAGCAGGAATTCTTCCCTGATGTTGAACTTCAGATTCATTCATTGGACGAGCTTGTTCACCTGCGGCCCATTCACCGATAACTTTTCTGTTGGTGGTTAGGTAAGAGAAATAATCTGCTATACCTTCATTAATTGCTCCAGCTTCGTCGTAGAAAAGCTCTCCAAGATCACTTTCAAAAGCAGTCTTCTCTAATGCAAAACCATTCGTATATTGATTTCTAAGATTCATCATTATTCGTACAAATACGTGACCCATCTCATGATAGATGATTGAGGGATCTTGAACAAATCTAAGGTTAGGATGTGTTTGAGCATTCCAACCAAGACATACTTCATTTTTAGAAGGATCATAAAATGCATTTAACTCTTCAAGATAACATCGAGAGTAGACTTGAAGGGTACTATTGGGATCATTTTCAGAGTAGGTCCAGTAATTAAAGTTTTGACCAAGCCTGTATGGATTAGCTGCAGGAATATTTACTCCAAATCTATTGTGAACAAAATCTCGAGAAAAAGCTAAAGACTTCATAAACTCTGTTTGAATTTTTGATACATGGTAAAAAGCGTTCACTTGGTAGAACTGATCTGAGTCAGTTGTATAGGTCCAGCTAGTTCCGTTTTTTTGAATAAGACTTGAGTTTGCTACACCTCTGTCATTTTTAACTTCAATACAGTTATTAATTGTTGTGAAGTTATTATCGTTTTCAGTAAAACCACATTTCTTAGTTAAATAAAAATTATCAGTAATAAATGCTGGAGTAAGAACATCACTCCAGTTTGGTGTCGTTAAATTTGTATTGTTGTGAAGAACTACTGGGTTTGCTGTATAGATACTTGCGCCGTTAGCAACGCCTGAGTTTGTTGAGTTTGAACGCAGGCTTGATGACTTAGCTTGAGTAGGGTTCTCACATGATGAGAAAAGAGTAGGGAGTACTAGTATGCAAACTAGTGCATATATATTCCCCTTAAATGTTTTTGTCCAATCCCGTAGACTCATATTAATCCTTTAATTTTACGTTCCGCTTATTGAAATAAACCAGCAGCTCCAGATGCAATACCTCTTATTGCTCCTTCTTGCTGTCCATATCCTGGTGTCTTACCAACACCATTATTCATTGTTGCATTACATGCCGCAACTGATACTCCTCCCATATGAGAGAGCATTGATTGCTCTAGTCCTACTTTTTGTTGAGCTTCAATCATATTTATAGACAACATTGATTGTTTATCATTCGAAACATCATCAACACATTTTGAGCTTGCACTTGAAGCGGATCTAATTTTTTCATAATCTTCTGGAATAGGCTTGATTTTTTTACTGAAAAAGTCATCTCTTTGTGACTTGTCTTCACCAACAAAAACTTTGTAATCTTTCGCATCTAATCCAGTTGGAGGCGTTAAAGTGTACAAATCAGTATAGTTGCCTTTTACCTTTCTAAACCATTTCTCTTGTTTTAATTTCTTTTTAATTTCAGCTATAACCTTGATGTCGTTCAGGTCAAGGTCAATAGGTTTATCCTTAATACAAAGAGTAGAAAGATTAGAGCCATGAGCTGCCACTAATTGTGTACAAGCGGGAAAATCATCGTTATCACTACAAAACTCTGCAATTGATTTTCCGTCAACTGTTTTCGTGTCATTAGAGCCAGCAGTATCATGTGTATTCCCACTCTGAGATCCATATGAATCACATACTCTTTCAAATGCACCAATGTTTTTTATCGCTACGTCATCAACCGAAGATGCTATGCCGGCAACTTGATCTGCAAGCTCACTTGTTTTTCCACAAAAACCTGCTGGATGCTCGTTAAACCTATCTACTTCTCTACATGCAGTTTTAAGCTTTTCATTGTACTCATCAGTCGCTTTGTTTTCTTCAGCAATAGCTTTCGATGTTTCACTGTTGTATCTATTTACAAGAGCTAAACATTTTCCTGCAGTTTCTTTCCAAAGATCTTGTTCGGCTTTTAAGTTATCTTTATACTTTTGAGCCTCTCCTAAGATACCTTTGTATTGAGTCTTGGCATCAGGAGGACCATCCATAAGTTCTTTGTGGTTTTCTATCACTTGTTTCTTTAAGTTTTGAATATCTTTTTTAATATCAGCAAGGTATTGGTCTGGATCTTCTATTTGAAGAGCAGCGTTTATACCACCATCTTTAAGAAACTTATTGTTAAGCATATTCAATTTTAGATCAATAGGGGCTTTGAATACAGAACCAACACTGTACATACCATCAAGTTGTCTTGCAGTTGCTTCCATGATTTTGTTTGCTTGAACAAACTGTTTTGCCATGTTTTGCTTTAAGCTTTTCATGTTTTGGTTGTAACGATCAGCGACCTTTTGTTGAGTTGCTTTTGTCTTATCCATAATCTTATTAGCTTTGTCATGACAAGCACTGATGTTGTTTGCACAAAGGTTTGCAGTTCTGACACAAAAGTTTTTACCATTTGTGTTTAGAGCATCACCACAGCTGTTTTCAGCTGAACCAGTAGAAGAGTCTGAAGGACATTGTTCCATCTCTCTGATAATATCATTTTTCATCTTAGCAATGAACTTTGCTTGAAGTTGATTTCTCTTAGATTTGTATTTCTTTAAAGCCTGAACCATAGATTTTTTAGATCTACCGTTTGAAACTCTCTCTTTATTGAACTTCTCTACACAATTGTCAGAATAGATCTCGATCATATCACTAGCACGTAGTCTCGTTGATGCACCAATCTTTTTGCCACCGATATTTCTAGTCTTTCCAGTTTTAAATGTGTGTGTATTTGACTCTGTATCATATTGCTTAATCATTCTTAACTTATATTCAACAGTAGTATTCTTTTGATTTAAAATATATTCAACGTTGTTTTTAAATCCACTATCAGCTTCAGCATTCATTTTTTTTGAGCGTGTAGGGTCTTCAAGTCGACTAACAAATCCATCTACTCCACCAAAATTTGATGCAAGATAGTCTGTAAGGCATGAACTCTTACTTTGATTTTCATAATCAAATAAAGCACTATCAAGATCGAGTGTTTTACTATCGATCCCTTTCATCATATCAGCTAGCTGTTTCTCTCCACCCATAACTGTAAGTGCTTCAGTTTGAAGTTTCTTAGATTCTTGGTCCGCTGCAGATTGAACGTCAGCAAGGATTGCATTAAGTGAATTATTACTCGGGTCAATAAGTGATGTTCTAAGTTTTAAGTCATTTGGAGTTACTGAAAGAGAGTTGCTGTCTTCAGCATACTTAGCCGCTCTCGATGCAATTTTTCTAATATCTTTTTTAATATCTGCAGTCTTAGCAATTAAGTCAGCTGGACCCATTCCTTTTGAAGGACTTTTCTCTTTATCAAGTAGAGTTTGAATTGCGGTAAAACCACCCGTCGCACCCTCTGTTTTAAAAGAATCTTGTCTAGAAATTGAACGACACTGCTTGTCTCTAAATTGATCTTCAAACTTAAAGTCTTTTAAATATTTTGCAGGTTTCCCTGTAATTAGAGCTTCATTCTTTTTAATTTCTTCAAGGTCTTTTTCAGCAAGCTTTTTAAAACCTTTTACTTGAGATTCAATATCTTGTTCAAGCTTATTTAAAGCTTCTACTCTTGCTTTTAGTTGAGCGTTGAACTGAGTGATCGATTTATCGAAACATCCAATACCTTGAGTTGTAAACCTCTGGTTACCAGCTGTTAAAAAGTTATCCATTTCGTTTTTGTTGTCTTCTGATATTTCTTGAAGGGCAGTGTAATATCCACCACGTGCTTTTTCTGGATCGTATTTATCATTGTCACACATATCTGAAACTGAATTTGATCTTGCTTTTACAACGATACAACCATTTTGTGAAAATAGAGCAGGTACTTGATTTGGATCAACCTGAGTCATTTTCAAGCTCTGAGATAGAGATTGCTTTTGCATCTGCGACATTTGTTGCATTTGCATCTGTTGAGTTTGTTGAGAGTATGCATTACCTACAGTTCCAACAGCATCCATGATAGTGCCGAGGGTATTGCCTTTAGCGTATGAGGCAGTAGGGAGAATGAATTGTAGATTTATAGCTAAAGCGATAAGTCTTTTAAATTTCATTTTCGATTTCTTTTGCATGTTTAATCCTTGTTAAGCATATCTTCATCTTCATATCGGTCATAAACGCTGAATATTTAATGTTCGAATGCACTTTCCTTAACTTAATTATAAAACCCGACTGGATTGGTCGCAATTAAACATCGCTAAATCGTTAAATTTCTTGGCAAATCGTACTAGGGAAGTAAACTAAATATAGGGAATTATGAGACTTTTTTGGTTGAGGATAAGATTATCAAGAATCTGTTTAAGAAAAAATCAGTGCCTCAAAATGATGGCGACAATACGTCCGGATCTGAGTTTGAAGGCGAATATATCGATAAATTTTATTTATCCTTTCCCACTTTGGCCGGAGAGCCAACATATCTGCTAGATGAGAGCTTATCGGTAGGAAGTGAAGTTGGAAGTGTTGTTCTCGATCACCCAGCTCTTTCTCCAAAGCATTGTACAATCACTTTAAATCAAGATGTTATTTCTATTTTGGATCACGGTTCAATGGAAGGAACGTTTATTAATAAAAAGAAAATTCAATCATCTCGTTTTTATATTCTTCAAGAAAAAGATAATTTAAAAATGGGGGATTTAGAATTTACAGTATCAAAGATTCCAACCCCAGTTTTTTCTGAATCAGATGTTCAACCATTAAGAGTTGAAGAAGCAACTCAAGAAATTGATATTAGCTTAATTGAAAGCCCTCCAGATATTCCTGAAGATGCAACTCAAGTTACGCGTTTGATGACTAAAAGTGATATTGCAAAAGAAGTTGCACCCGTTAAAGAAGTTGTCGCTGTTGAGTTAGATGGAGAGGCAGATTTAGAATTTGAGGATACTCCTGAAGTTGAAGAGGAAACTGAAGCTATTGTAGTTAAAGCCGGTGGTGGGGTTAAGCTTAGAGATCTATCAAATAGCACCGTCATTTTTAAAATCGGAAAAAGAAAAGCTTTAAACTCATTAGTGAGAGTGCTCGCTATCATTTGTGAAGTTTTAATTGTCATTATTGCTTTAGGTTTTACTGGAATTGATCCAGTTCTTCTTGAGGTATCAAAAGATGTATATGCTGGACTTGGAAACATAGTTCTACCTCTTTATAGTGAATATTTAGAAGCTGTTGTTAATGAGTTTTTACTGGATGTTCCAGCACTTAAAGTTATCTTCAATGAAGCTTCCGAAGCAGTAGGCCCTAAAGAAGTATTTGGTCTAGGTCTCTTTCTCTTTTTCAGCTTAAGAGTTATAACAACATTACTTTTTGGTGTGAGTATTGGACAGTTTATGCTTGGTGGGCATGCTGCAAATGGGCAACTCACTCGAAGACTATTAGGGTTTGTAAGAGAGGTTGTGGGGATAGTTACATTACCATTTTTCTACTTTTTCGATATTGTGACACTCTTTTCAAGAAGGTCATTCAAAGAAATTGTGTCTCTAACTCTTATTCAGCCCTCGGGACGATTAAAAACTACCTTGTTGGTACTTATCTTTATACCTCTTCTTCTATCGCTATACTTAGTTACCCCAATGCTTGATGGACTTGATTTTAAATCTGCAATTAACACTTCGTTTACACCTTTCAAAAATAAAGTCCAAAAGGAACAAGTTAACTTGGTTGCCAGTCAATATTTTGGAATCGCTGGGATTTTTGATCAAAGTTTTCTCTTCCCAGAGTTTGAATTAAATAGGAAGGGTAAAAAGAGAAGTTTACTAGCAAAGATAAATATTGTTTCAAAAGATAGTGGAAAGTCGAGTGAGCTTAAAATTTTAAAACGCTTCTCACTTAAAGAGCTATTTAAAAAATCGATAGAGGGAAACTTTTTAGCAAATCAAAAATTTCCAACTCTATTCTCTGCTTCAAATGATGTTGCCTATTCAAATTCAAACTTCAAAGGCCAATCTTTCACAAATAAGAAACTACATACTGAAGTCTTAGAGCTGACAACAGCCTCAATGAATCTTACTTTTGAAAACCTCATTGAACATGTATCGACATATGGGCCATTTTTAGCTGGTTTCGTTGAGTATCGTAAAAGCTTAGAAAACTTAGTAGGTTCTCCTATTATACAGGTGAAAAATATATCGATCGCTGATGTTCCTTGCTTAGTTTTAAAGACATCTAGGGGTATTCTTTTTTTCAGAATTGATTCTCCAGAAACAACTCTTTTTGAGGTTTCTGTCAGAGATGAAAAGGCACTAGCTAAACTCTTTGAAAACATAAGTTTTCTTAAAGATATAACTCAAACTAGTGGAGTTCCTTTTTCGAGTCTTTCTGCGATAGACTTCTTCACAAAACCAAATAAACTAAACACAGAGTTTTTCCAGCTATACTACGGTTTCCTTTATAAGCAAGGAGCTAACGTGCTTAGAAATGGAAATAAGCTTGTAGAGACTAAATTTAAAAAATGTCTTGAGAGTATTCTGCAGACTGTTCAAATTTTAAAAAGAGAAGATACTGATAAATTTATTCAAAACCTTTCTGATCTTATAAATGCAATAAATGAAAGCGATCAAAATTTCTTTGCTCTGCCCGATGATGAAAAGGTGAGTGTTTAAAAATGAGTAATCTTTGGGCCATTATATATGGTTTTATTCAGGGAATATCTGAATTCTTACCTGTTAGTTCTTCGGGGCATTTGGCCCTTTTACCAAAGTTTTTTGACGTTAGTGATCCTGGAGTCGTTTTTGATCTTGTCATGCATCTTGGAACTGCTCTTGCTGTCATTATTTATTATCATAAAGAAATCAAGCAACTTATTTTAGAATTGTTTGAAATCGTAAAATCTAGAAGTTTAGCCCGAGGCTTTTTCTTTCAAAACTTTGCTCTTGCAACAATCGTATCTTTTATTTTAATTCTCATCATCAAAGATTTTGCACTAATGTACGGAAGAGAAGGAACATTTATAGGTGCCAACTTAATATTCTTTGGCATATTGATGTTTTTAAGTGATTTGAAAAAAGAAGATGATTCTATTAGCTTGGTCGAAAATAAAAATTATTTTAGAGCAATAGTTATTGGAGCAAGTCAAAGCTTTGCTATATTTCCTGGGGTTAGTCGATCGGGAATAACACTTACGTCAGCTAGATTCATGAATCTCTCTCGACTTGAGGCAAGTCGATTTTCCTTTTTACTTTCTCTACCTATAATACTTGCAAGTGTTGCTTACAAAGTCCCTGAAATAGCTTCCGGAGTGGCAATAAACGTAGATCTGTCAGTCATTCTAATAGGTGTAATAAGTTCATTTATATTTGGGATAGTAACAATTCATTGCTTTTTAAAATTGATTTCAAAAATGGGTCTATGGATATTTACTGTATATAGAATAATTATAGGTTTACTTGTATGGTACAGTCTTTAGTTTGAGATAACTCCACCACCAGTAGTTCCGCCACCCGTTGATCCACCATCATCGCAATAAACGTGATCGTTCCATTTTATTCCGGCATCAAATCGTCCAGTACCTTGATTATCTGAGATATCACTTTCAATAAATCTTCTAATCAACTGAGTAGAAGGTGCATTTGCTACTGGATCGTATGTTACAGGATAAGAGCCGATTGCTTGACCAAATTGAGCAGCTCCGGAACAACACATCTTACCTGCTAACTGAAGAACAATTTCTTTCTTAATATAGCCTGTTAATGGATCGATATCGCTATCACTAATAGGTTGACCGTTGAGAGTTGCCCCCTCACTAGAAACATATCGATTAGTATAGACTGTTACATCTGTATTTCCAGGAAGACAACATCTAGGCCCTTCAGTTCCTGTAGTTGTGAACTGTCCTGTGCAACACTCGCTGTTAGTTGTTCCAACGTCAGCTGGACCAGCAGGCTTACAACAGTTAAATTTATTTTCAGAAAATACTCTTTTTAATCTACCAGCTCCGACATCAAAATTTTCTTTATTAGCAGCAGAGTAATACTCAATTCCATCTTTTTTAGAATCAGTAAATCCAGTTATTCCGTTTGGCTTTATCGTTCCTGGAATAACAAAACTTGATCCAACTGAAGCTTCTTGATTGTCATCAACCAGACTAAAGATATCATCGGATTGATCTGCGGTTGAAGAGTTGGTTTCAATCAAAACTTGTGGGATTCCTAGTAGTTCAAATTTTCCAAGCCATTTTAAAACTTTAGTTTCAAACATTGAGCCCTCAGCGATGTTCCGTCTTTCACAAGCGGGAGTTCCTATTGAATCTAGATCACAATAAAAAGGTGCCTCACCATATGGGTAGCCATCAACTTGAGGGAACCAATTGAAAAACATTAGTCCAGAATAATCAAATGTTTGCCCTGATGTTCCTGAGAATTTATGACCGCCATTATTTCCATCTGTTCCTTCGGCAAATTCTCTAACCCATGCACCAGTACAACAAACTTTAGAGTTGTTAAGGTGAAGAGTATTATATTGTTTTAATATATCTTGAATGTTTTGCGAGTAATCTTTTTTATCATCAAGAGTACTTGTAACACGAGCAGCTTTAGTTAAAGCTGGGTATCTATTTGCGTCTGTTTTTTGTTTTGCATATGTAGTGTGTACTCGTGAGTACCTTTCATTACTATCAATATCAATATTAATCCCTGCTACCGCGGGTTCTCCAGGCGAAACCTCAGCTTTAAAGGAAGGGTTAAGGTGTGGCTCTGAGTAGAATGTCAGTGTCTTTCCGGTTTCTCTACAACATCTATTAAGGCTTGTATCATAAGTTGGGTTAGGCACAGTAGAGTTGGGTTGATATCTCTCTCCACCATTTCCACAAATAAGATCCTCTTTCCAAAATTCAGCTTCAGCCTCATTGAGTTGACCTAGGTAGTTTGAGATAGTTTTAAATTTTCCAGCAATAAAATTACTTGGTGAACAATCTAGGTCAGTAAAACAACTTGCTCCAGGGGCACGCAGACATGAATTTTTATGGAATCCTTTCTTTGTTACTAGAGCTTCTTGATCGTTGAAGTATTCCAGACTATCCAGTACTGGAAGGTTGAGAACGTTTGAAGAAATATTTTGTGAAATCGCAAATGGATTATGTAGCGGATCGTTTAGATCTAAATCTGTGAAGTTTGTATAATTACCGTCATCATCAGTTGCTGGACAAGCAGCAAGGTAGTTTTCATTAAATGATATAGAGTCTGGATAAGTTCTACCAATATTTAAGATTTTATCAGCTTCTGGAATTGTATTAACGGCAGTATTTAAGTCTAGTGTTGTTGCGGCCATCTCTGGTGCTTTACCAGGAATACACATCGCATCTACATTTATTAATTCAAGGTGAGACTTAACTCCTGAAGGAGCTGGCCTATCACCATAAAAATTATATGGACGACCTAGTACTCTTGTTCCTAGACCCAGTGTATCTGTATCATCTGTAATATAAGTTTTGTTGTTTTGATTAGCCGCTGAAACTCCATAACGTCCAATTCGATCATTAAATTTACTTTCATCAAGGCTTGCACAGTAAGTATTTGCAGAACAACCATTTAGGGCTTTTACGCTATTTGTTCCGAAAGTTTGAGCAGAGTTTAGTGATGAAAGATCTTGTGAACATGCTGAACCACGTCCTCTATATACACATCGTCTGGCCTGACCGTTGCTGCCACCAACAATACTCAAAAGGTTGAGAGTCGTTGATCCACTAACTTCATTTGCATTGGCATCAAATATTGGCCATGGAGTACTTAAGTTTCCAACGTTTTGACAAGAGTACTCGTATCCAAGATTTGTTATACAGTCGTTATCGTCACTACAGAAGTGGGCTTGCTGACATTCAGCTCCATCGGAGTCTGAGTCGTGAGTAACATCTGAACCAGAATTTATAACTCCGGCCGTTTCCGACACTACAATTTTAAATGTATTATTTGTTGTCAAGTCACCGTAGTAGCCGTTGATTGCAAGGTAGAGCTTATTTGAAGTGGCTTGGATTCTTCTTTGATTACCAACTGAGAACCATTTAACACCGTCAAAAGATCCAATTAAAGATCCGTAATCAAAACCATACCAGTCTTTGTTGTAACCGTTAGCAAACATAAAGTGCTGTGCCTTAAGTCTATTTCTTCTTTGCGTTGTTACGCTTTCATCAGAGTTATGAGTCCATGGAATCATCGTTGGAGGAACGAAACACGCTCGACCAAACTTCATATCGTCAGCGTTGTATTTTCCATTATTAAGTTCTCTGCTTGACTCAACAAAGTTAGGACGGTAACCGCCACCTTTAGCGTCAAAGTTATCAGGGAATAGTTTTTGAAGATTTGAGTAATAATCTTTTCCACAACTTATACAGCTTGAAAAAACACCTTCATCTGCGAAAATATCATATTGTCTACCGCGAGTTACATCCACTTTTGTAGCAGGTAGGGGACTTTTTACTGATTGATTAAATGATCCAAGAATTTCGTTGAAGCCAACATAACTCGAATTATTGGGTCTACTTGAGTCGTCATTCATGTACGCAAATTTTAGACAGTTTGATTCATCTGCAGATCCGATAGCACACTCTTGTGAGTTTTCTGATCCGATGTCTTCAATCTCATAGTTTACGCCATTGCCATCATAAAACTTATGAGCAACTGTTTTTGAAGACATAAATAAAGTTTTTTGCAAAGGAGCATTGCTTTGAGTTGGGGGATATAAACATGCATAAGATGTAATCTCACTCTCACCACCAACTTCAGAATAAACTGGTTTAAGGTTACATGTAATTCCTTCTCCACAAGCACAATATGTATCAACAGCTGTTTGTACTTCACCTCTAGATAAGATGAGTGAGTCAACAAATGTTTGATTGCTCACAAAATAGGTTATTGAAATTTGTTGATTGTTAAAAATTACGTAATCATTGCTGAAGTTTACTTGGTTTCCACTCACTGTCCACGTATCAGAACCTGGAGCGACTTGTACGCCACCGACTTGAACAATAACGTTAAAGCTTATATTGGCATAGTTTGGAATAAGAAAGTTTTGTGACAAAGAGTGATCACTCGACCTTGGAGGGGTAGAGCTTTGTCCTTGTTTGTAATACTTCGTACATCTAGCTAGGCTAGTTCCAAGTTGTTCACATGTTCCATCGATTCTATATCTAATTTTCAAAGTATCATTTACTGGGTTCGTAGGTGGAGACATTTTAAATAGTACAGACTGTCCAGACCCGCTAAGAGAGTCGTTAGTACTGCCAAGTACACCATTTGCTGGATCTAATGCTAAAGGAGTGTCAGTTTCAAGAACTTTTTCTTTGTAGATCTCAATACCGGCATAGCTTAGTCCCGTTATATTATTATAATTTAGGGCCCCATTTAAACTTTGGAATGTTAAGTCATCAGGGCGTGCATAGAAGTTAAACTGACCAGTAGGAGAAACTTTCTCCGATACGTTGTATTCATTTTTAGTACAAATTGAAAATTCATCGATAACGGGATTTAGACAATTATAATATTCTTGTAATTCTATAAAGAGATCATTAGCTTGTTGAATAGGATCATCGTTTGGGTCCACTGGATTATTATCAGGATTTGTCGGAACTAGGTTCGGACAAATATAAAAATACTCTTGAAAGTTTACGATCAATTCTGGACGCGCCAAAATTTGTTGAAGGGCACTTTGATATTCTTGAGTTGATTGATTAACCCCTTCTTTAGCTTCTCCATGATTTATACATTGTCCTGAGAGGCAACAATTAAATCCAATGGCAGTACATCCACTATCATTAGTACAAAGTTGAGAATCCCCACTTCCACTGCTTCCAAGCGCCGGAATTACTCCAAGCTTTAAGTGAGAAAGAGTAATGGCAGAAATGTCTGAGCCATTTGAGTCGAAAAGTTTTAATCCCTCGCTTGCCGTATTGGATAAACAGTTGGGACAAAGTGACTCTACTGAGTATGCAATTGAGTTCGTAGCATAATTTGTAAAAAGTTGATTTTGAAGATTAACAGTTAAACAATCTGAAACGTTGGCGCTTTGGTTAGCGACTTCTACTTGAAGGAAGTATTCTCTGGCTTGAATTTCAGTATTGTAAAAGTTTCTAACCCTTGCGGCCATAACTAGAATTTCATTAGAATTCGTTGTCGCATTAGCTGGATACTTTCCGACTAAACAATACTTCTTAGCTGGAGATCCAACAAGACTCGAGAGATGAAAGTTAATTTCATTTCCTCTTATTATAAAGCTGTCTATGTAATCTGCAAAAATATTGAGTTGATTCAGTTCTTTAGAATTTCCAAGTTGCAAGAAGTTTTTTGCTTCAGGTAGACTATTTGTTGGCACTTCATTATCAGTGGTATCACCAGAATTGGTAGCGTTACTATCAGCTCTTTGAACAGGTGCCGTTGTACCAGGTATACAGCTGGTAAAAAGGAGACTCATGAATAGAATAGTAACAATAAACTTCATTAACACCTTATCGATATAAAAAGCTTTATTCTTGATATTATTATCTCATAGGGGGAGTGCTACACTCGGATAATGCACATAAGGTACTGATTTCTTTGAAGATACATGTGAAAGGGTTGGAATTTATTGCCTCAGTTCTAGGTCACAGGCGTGTTTCAAGTTAAAATAGGGTTATGAAAATACTAATCTTAATCTCATTATTCTCAGTCTCCCTCTTTGCCCAAACCAAAGCAGATCTTAATAGAATGCTTGGGCAGTTAAAAGCACAAGGAGTCTTTACTGAAGAGCAAATTGAAGCTGCAAGAGCTCAACTGCAAAGTATGGATCAAAAAGATATGGATAAGCTTATTCAAGCTGGTAAAGCTCAAATGAATAATCCTGAAATTCAAAAGAAGTTAAAAGAAATTCAGAAGTAATTAATCTATAAATCTTATACTGATTTTATCATTTGGAACATCTAGGTTCCAAGCCTGTGAACTAGAAAAATATCCAGTATTCATCTCTTGAACATCAAAGTATTGCTTCACTTTTGTGGTCCCTGTGAAATTAATATCTGAGAATTGATTCAAACTTGGATGAAGAATCGCAATTTTTTCATATGAATCAGGAGCTCCAGAAATAATCGGACCAAAAGAGATTATAGGAGTAAAGGTTATTGTTGGAATAATATAGCGGTTGGTAACAGATGAAAAAAAGTCTGTTTGATCAACATCTCTTACATCTGCAACGAATCCATTAATGGTTAAGTTTATACTTCCAGTACCAGGAAAAGAACCTATAAGAGAGAAGAGCTTATCATTTGTAATATTAAAGTCTGATGGGGCATCGATAGAAACTTTGAAAAGAGTATCTTTTACTGTTAAAGCTGTACCAGCTTCTAGTCTCCCAATAATACCACCGAAGGCTTGTTGATAATCAGTTGATTCATTGAGTTTTAATATCTTTACAGAAACACGCTCAAGGGTTGGCCCTTGTACTGCTGTGTTTCCTATTTTTCCAATTAGACCTCCGGCCATAACTGCATCGCTATTTCCTAAATTCTTAAGGAGAAGATTACCTTCAAAAGAAGAATTCGTGATGAAGACTTCATCATCAACTTGACCAAAGAGGCCTCCAATTGCAAGCGGTGTATTGGTTGCATCTGTAATAGCAGTCGTATCAATAGTTGCTTTAGAGTGTACATTTTTTAAAGTTAAACCTTCAGTTGCTGTACTTAGGTTTGTTACTTGCCCGATGAGTCCGCCAACTTTGAATGCTTCTGTTGGAGCAAGACTTATATCTTTATAGATAGTAGAGTTGTTTTTTATGAGGATATTTTCAAAATTCATTTCCGCTGAACCGGTAGAGCTCACTTCTTTTGCAAGAACACCGTAAGCTGAGGCGTCGAATATTTTTATCTGAGCATTATCAATAATTATGTCTGAAATCTCTACCGGATTAGTTGTATCAGTTGCACTAATTTTTTGAAAAAGAGGGACCGTTATTCCACTGATGATATGTCCGTCACCTCGAAAGCTTCCTTTGAAATCTGGAATTGTTATCGTATCTACCGCCATGCTATCTAAGTCATTTCCTAAAAAATACTTTGCATCACTTTCTACTGGGGAATCTATAAGTATTAGTTGATATCGGTTACAGATAAGATATTTACTATCTTTATTTGCGGTTCCATATTGATGTTGTGTTAATGAAAAATTTAAAGTCGTATCGGGGTCTGCAGCAGCATTTAAGCATCCTGGTTCGTGAAGAAATATTTCTAATTGAAGGTCGTCGACTGCTATTTCTAGGTCATTGTGAACTAATGCATTTTGAGCAAGGTCTCTTTGGTAAAATCCATTTATAAAAGTATATGCAGAGCTCGATTGACCTGAACATGTAGAATCAGTATGAAAAGATTCTATTTGATAAGAGATGGGAAGTGCTCCCGAACTCATTGGTAATCTCACCTCAGAACTTGCTGTTTTTAAACTTTGCTTTGCAAGACAGCCAGAAGAAATTGGTAGCGTAAAACCTCCGTCAGGATTTTTACCGAACATCGATATTTTAAAATATTGATGAGTTCCATCTAAATATCTTTCTGAACCATCTTCTGGTAGGGGACTGACTGGGTCTCCGGTCATTCCACAACCTTTGTTTTGTGGAGAATCACCATTGGCATAGAATGTCGAAAAAGATCTTTTTATATCAATGCATGAATTTATGATTAATTGTTTGAAACCATTATCTGTATCTGCTGCATTTGCTCCGCCAAATAAATTGAGTGAACATTTAGCAGTTGTGGCTGTGAAAGATAAGTCTAGAATTCCACCTGATAGGTTTATATTGGGTTTTACATCACAAAAAGATTTTCCAGTAAAATTCCCACCATTTGTTCCACCCTCCCAGCCCATTGCTGCAAAAGTCCAGTTTCCATTTTTCAATTCAACAGAGATACCATTAGCTCCAACTTCTCTGAAAAACGTTTCGTTTGTTTGAGTGTGTTTCCCCATAAGAATAAGAGAACCAGCAAATTCACTTGTCAGTGAAGATGATAATCTCACAGAAACATTGGCGTTAGTCTTTTGTTCTTGAGCACAAGAAATAAAAAAGAGTAATAGAAATGGTAAAAGTATAAATTTCATCAATATCCTTATTATCCATTCTTCTATCGGTGTAACTTAGTTCCGACATTAGATATTATAAAGGATTGTAAGCCTTGTTCCTTATAAGTTATTGGAATGATATAATTGACGGTAGTGTAATGGTGGAATCTTTGCTTTTATGCCACATTTTATTCTCATTAGTTGCAAATTAAATTCTCAAGTTATTGAATTCCTATAACGATAGAGTTTCTATGAGTAATAAAAATAAATGGGCCCTTTCACTTTGCAGTGTTGATGATAGTCAAGCAATTGCGTCTAAAGCTCTAGAGGAAGCCGGGTTTAGAGTTATAAAATCTTCAAATTTAGACGATGGACTGCTTAAACTATCCAATCAAGATTTTGATTTTATTCTTATTGATATGGACTCTGTTGGGCTTGGTGGGCGAGAGTTCACGGCTTCAGTTCGAAAAAAAGAAGCTAAGCAAAATATAAAAGAGAGAACACCTATTTTAATCTGTGGATCTGTAGCAAGTGTATTTAACAGATACTTTACTCATTTTGATAATGTGAAATTTCTTGAACTTCCGCTTAAAGAAGTTGAACTCAAAGAAAAGATAGCAAGTTTTTTTTCTAAGGCTGACAAGATTCCAGAGAAGACTGTAAAAGTTAAAGCCGGTGAAGTTTTGATTAATGAAGACGGAGATGGGCATGAAATGTTCTGGATACTTCAAGGTTCATTTGAAATCTTTAAAAAAAATAGTGAGGGAGTTGAAGTTCTATTAGGAGAGGCTAAAAGCGGAGAACTAGTAGGAGAGATGAGCTTTCTTGATAACTTACCTCGTAGTGCAACTATTAGAGCAAAAACTGATTGTGAGATAATGGTTATTCCTCAAACTAAGTTCGCTTCTGTTTTAGATGGACAACCGAGATGGTTTAGATCTTTAATGAAAACTCTTTCGCAAAGACTTCGTGAATCAAATGATAAACTTTCAAATTCTTAATAAGCTCTTATAAGATCGAGAAGTTTGAAAAGTGCTGCTTGAGAAAATCTAAATTTTAAATCCTCTCTATTTCCATTGAAATTAAATATCTTTGATCCGGTTTCTTCTTTTGAAGTAAAACCAATTGCCACAGTTCCAACTGGTTTATCTGTGCTTCCGCCTCCTGGTCCTGCAATTCCCGTTGTGCTTACAATAACATCACAGTTCATAGAAGCTTTTGCTCCGATGGCCATCTCTTTTGCAGTTTCTAAACTAACGGCTCCATGCTCTTTGAGTGTATGAGCATTTACATCGATTATTCTTTCTTTAACTTCATTTGCGTAACTGACAACAGAGCCCCAAAATACTTCAGAACACCCAGAAATATCTGTTATTCGACTTGCACATAGCCCTCCTGTACAAGACTCGGCAAAACCAAAAGTTACCTTTTTACCTTTTGCCTCTTTAACAACGAGCTCTTCTAAGGACTCAGATCCAACGTGCCAAATATTTTCTTTGATGCTTGATTCACAGATGATGTCAGTTACAATCTTTCTGTTTGTTGAATCATTTAGTATCACTCCAATATCAACTCCAAGTGGGTTCGGAAGGGAGCTTACTTGGCCATATTTTTCTAATTTCTCCCAAAGCCCTGGGCATAGATCGTTAAAAATTTTTGCTTCAGGAATGAATCGAGTCTTTACAATAACCTGATTGTTTTTCGAGTTTAAAACTGGAAGTTTTGCCTTCAGTGAAATATTAATTATTGATTTAAACTCACTGGGGACTCCAGGTGTTGCGAGAATTAATTTGTTTTTATCAAATGAATAAAAGAGAGCTGGAGCATATCCGGTTGGATTTAAGAGAGCTTCAAAGTCTGTTGGAATATTTTGGTAATCACTTGTCTCTTTATCAAAAATTCTATCTTTCGAAGAGTACTGAAGATCTACAATTTTTAGCGCTTCATTTGAAAATTGAATTTTTTTGTTAAAAAAACTAGCGAGCATCTTTTTAGTTAGATCATCCTTGGTTGGGCCAAGCCCTCCACTTGTTACAATGATGTCACTTCTCTTAATGGCCTGTGACATGATACTATTAAAGCTTTCTTCATTATCTTGAATTATTGTTACTCGCTGAAGATCGATACCCTGATCGCGACAAAAAGTGGCAAACTCTTTGGTGTTTTTATCACTTATTTTGCCATTGAGGAGTTCATTTCCAATGATTATCAGTTCTGCGTTCATTTATTGCCTTTGTAATCTTTTCAATCGTTTGAGGAGGATTGACTAAATCCACCTCAATTATTATAACTCAAAGTTATGGCACTGAAAATTCAATTTAAGCTAGATTTTGACCAAAATGTTGAAGCCTACCTTAATAAAAAATATCCAAAAATGACCGATTTTAGAATTCTTTCTCAAAGTCTAGATGCTCGTGGTGCTCCTAGAGGAAAAAAACCTGTATACCAATACAATATTGAATGGATTAAAGAAGGTGAGACTTTTACTAACTTTGATGAAAAGTTCGATAAAAGAAAACCTTTTGATAAAATGCCTATCTTTGTGGGAGCCGGTCCGGCTTCACTTTTTGCAGCTGTAAGACTAGCTGAGTATGGCATACCATCAATTGTTATTGAAAGAGGTGAGCAAGCTCAAAAGAGAATGCTGCATATTTCAAAGTACTGGCGATACGGTGAACTCGATACTGAGAGTAACGTCTGCTACGGAGAAGGTGGAGCTGGTCTATATTCGGATGGTAAACTTATCACGCGAGTAAAATCTCCATTTGTTAAATACGTTATGAAGAAATTTGTTCAATTTGGTGCACCTCCAGAGACTGAGTACATGTCTAATCCACATCTAGGTTCAAACAAAATTAGAAATATCATTACGAAACTGTCAGATCACCTTCGCGAGCAAGGTTGTAAAATTCTTTATAATACAAGAGTTGATGAACTCGTTTTTGAAGGGGATAAAGTCACGGGTGTTAAACTCTCTAACGGAGAAACTCTTTATAGCGACCATATTATTTTAGCGACTGGTCACTCTTCTAAAGAGCTGTATCACCACCTGGATGATAATAAAGTGGCCATGAGTCAAAAAGACTTCGCTGTAGGTGTGCGTATTGAGCATCCAAGAGCGGTTATCGATCAACTTCAGCACGGAAAGTATTCAGAACTTCTCGGCTCTGCCAGATATAAGTTATCCTACTATAATGAAGATACGACTAAAGGTACTTATAGCTTTTGTATGTGTCCTGGAGGATATGTTCTATCTTCCGGTACTGAAAAAGATGGAATTGTTGTTAATGGAATGAGTAATTCAGCTCAAAACTCTCGTTGGTCTAATTCAGCTCTTGTTGTGACAGTTCACGCTGATCGAGACTATAAAGGTGATAAATTAGCTGGGCTTGATTTTCAGCATAAGATTGAAAAAAAGGCATATGAGCTTTCAATTGAAAAAGCTTCTGGTCGAGAACTTCCAGCAATGACAGTGGGAGAATTTCTAAATGGAAAGCTTGATGATAAGCCACTTCCAAAAACCTCAAGTCCCTCAAAGCTATTTAAAACAGATATCCGTGAGATATTTCCAGACTTTATCAATGAACATATTCTAGAGGGGCTCAAGGACTTTGATTCCAATATGAAAGGATACACGTTTCACGATGCTCTTCTAATAGCTCCAGAAACCAGAACTAGTGCTCCTGTAACTATTTTAAGAGACAAATTAAGCTTAGAATCAATATCTCACAAGGGTCTATATCCATGCGGGGAAGGTGCTGGATACGCAGGTGGGATAACTTCTGCTGCAGTTGATGGGATTAAAATTGTGGAATCTATTTTAAACACTCATGACGCTTAGCAGATAAATCTTACAAAAATGCTGTCACTCTCTATAATATATAGCTAATTCACATTTATTCTGTAATACTGGCCGCACAATAATCAATAAATTTTAGAATTTAGATGGAGTTCAAATGAAACTAAAGAATGTTGCTATCGTCGCTCACGTTGACCATGGTAAAACGACACTTGTAGACGAGTTATTAAAGCAATCAGGACTATTTGAAGCACATGAACAAGTTGCTGATAGAGTCATGGACTCAGGTGATATTGAAAAAGAGCGTGGAATTACAATTACCGCCAAAAACTGTGCCTTTAAGTGGAAAGACTATAAAGTAAATCTTCTAGATACTCCAGGCCATGCTGACTTTGGTGGAGAAGTTGAAAGATCTTTAATGATGGTTGATGGTGTACTTCTTTTAGTTGATGCAGCTGAAGGTCCATTACCTCAAACAAGATTTGTTCTTCAAAAAGCTATTGAGCGTGGAATTAAAATCGGAGTTATGATCAATAAAATTGATCGTCACGATGAAAGACATGAAGAAGTTCAAACAGAAATTGAAGATTTAGTTTTAGAATTAGTAGATTTAATTGGTGTTGAAGACTTTGATTTAGATATTCCATTCTTCTTTGGTTCGGGACGTGATGGTTATGCATCTAAAGATCCTGCAGCTAGAGAAGGAAACCTTACGGGTCTTCTAGACTTTTTCATTGGTGATTTTTATCCTCAAGCACAACTTGATAAAGACAAACCAATGCAGTTACTAGTAACAAACCTTTCTTACTCAAAATACCTTGGAACTCTGATGATCGGAAGAATCAACAGAGGGTTCATGGAAGAGAACAAGCCGTACATGTGGTACGGACTTGACATGGATAAACCAAAACAAATTAAAGTTGGAAAGATCCAAATCTTTGACGGTCTTGGATTTAAAGAAGTTCAAAGAGCAGATGCTGGAGAGATCGTTATTCTTTCAGGTGTTGATGGTGCATTTATCGGCGATACAATTGCAGACTATTCTAAGCCAGAGCCACTAGAGAGAATTACAATTGATCCTCCAACAGTTTCTGTTCAAGTTTCAGTTTCAACAAGTCCTTTATCTGGTCAGGAAGGTGAATATTTAACTTCAAGAAAACTAGAAGAGTTTCTTCAAGATGCTTGTCGTAAAAACGTTTCTCTTAAATATGCACCAACTGATGACCCTAAAGTTTACGTTCTTAAAGCAAGAGGTGAACTTCAAGTAGCAATCGTTTTTGAAGAAATCAGAAGAGCTGGCTTTGAATTAATGATTTCACGTCCACAAGTTCTTATGCAAGAAGGCGAAAACGGTGAAAAACTTGAGCCATTCGAAAATGTTGTATTTGATGTACCAACAGAGTCTACCGGAGCTGTAACTGAAGCGATGGGAACTAGAAAAGGTATGATGACAGGAATGTCACCAATTGGTGAAACGAGAACAAGAATTGAGTTTACAGTTCCTGCTCGTGGATTAATTGGATATAGATCAAAATTTTTAACAGATACACGTGGAGAAGGGCTTATGAGTTCTTACTTCCATGGTTACCTACCATATGTTGGAAAAATGTTATCACGTCAAAATGGTGCATTAGTGGCTGATAAAGCTGGTGTAACAAGCGCATACGGATTATTCAAAGTTTTACCTACAGGAGCTCAATTTGTTACTCCTCAGGAAAAAGTATATGAGGGAATGGTTGTTGGTGAAGCAACTAGACCAAATGATATGAACATCAATGTTTGTAGAACTAAGCAGTTAACTGCTGTACGTACTGCTGGTAAAGATGAAAATATTATTCTTCCTCCAGTTCCTAATAGAACGTTAGAGTGGGCACTAGATTGGATTGATGATTCTGAGTGGGTTGAGGTAACACCTGAAAACATTAGAATTAGAAAGAAGATTCTTGAGTCAGCTAAGCGTTCGGTTAAGAGATAATAAGTTCAAAATTATTACATAAATTAGCCCTCGAAAGAGGGCTTTTTTTATCAACATGCTCCAGAATACTGAACTAAGTGTTAGTAATTCCTCGAAAAATCCTATTTTAGTTTTTGTTTATTTTATCCGATAAGAAAGTATCGGAGGAAGTAATGAAAATTATTTTGTGCTTATCACTTTTATCAACAGTAGCTTTAGCAAAGAACGCTTCTTTTTCAGGTTTTAGCGAAGCTTTAAATCAAAATATTGATAAGGTTATAGAGAATAACCCTCAGGCCTATGAGACAAAAGAAATTAAGAAAGAAATAAAACAAATAAAAAGGGGACCTGCCTCAGTGAGTACAGATCCCGTAGATAAAACTGAATCAATTAATGGTTTCGATAAATTAGAAGTAGGTTCTTCACACTAGTAACTGTAAAGACTTACTTCATTAGTTTATCAAATATTCCTATTGGTAGTGGAAAGAAAGTTGCTGACTTTCCAGCTCCAGTAGAGATATCTCTCATTGTATCTAAATACCTAAGAGTAATAGCTTCTTTTTGTGTTCCAAGTACCGCTGCAGCTTCTGCAAGTTTTTGTGCTGCTTGAAATTCACCATCGGCAGAAATAATTTTTGCTCTTTTTTCTCTTTCTGCTTCGGCTTGTTTGGCCATAGCTCTTTGCATACTCTCTGGCAGGTCAATTGCCTTTAACTCAACGTTAGTTACTTTAATTCCCCACGGCTCAGTCAGTTCATCAAGGATAACTTGAAGCTTGTTGTTAATGTCTTCTCTTTGAGAAAGGATTTCATCAAGCTCGTATTGACCAATTACCGATCTTAGAGTTGTCTGAGATATTTGAGCAGTTGCATTGTAATAATTCTCAACATGAATGATTGATTTTTCTGGGTTTTTAACACTAAAGTAGACAACACCATTTACTTTTAAAGTAACGTTGTCTTTTGTAATAATGTCTTGGCTTGGCACATCCATCGTCACTACACGAAGATCAACTTTTACCATCTTCTCAATTCCTGGAATTAAAAGAATAAGTCCTGGTCCACGCACTCCACCGAATGAACCTAGTCTAAAGACCACGCCTCTTTCGTATTCATTTAAAATTTTGACCGAGCTCATCAGTAGTATGATAGCTACGACGATAAATGGGATGTAAGTCATCATAAAATCTCCTTAAAGTTTCTTGATTGTTATTTTCATTTCGTTATTATTTTGTTCAATTACTGCTACTTTTTCACCGACGATGTATTGATCTGCGCTGAATGAATTCCAAATCTCTCCAGCGACTTTTACTTGGTATTTATGAACTCCATCGGCTGATTCAATTATGTTTGAAATTACTCCAACCTCATTTGTTACTTCAAAAAATGGTTTCGTTTTCTTACGACCCTTATAGATAACAAGGCCCACAACAATAAGATAAATAATAATTGCGGCAACGGATGAGATGACTACTGATAATTGAAGCTCAAGGTAAGAGTCTTGAGTTCTAAACAGAAAGAGTGATCCAAATACTAGAGATGCAACACCTGCTATTGAAAGTATTCCATAACTTGTAATGTAGGCTTCTAAAATAAAAAGAATAAAGGATAGAACAATTAATCCTAGTGCTCCAAAGTTGAGGGGGAGGATCTGAAAACCGATAGCCGCTAGTATAAGACATACGGCACCAACTGAGCCAGCAATTAATCCTCCAGGGGCCTGAAATTCAAAATATAATAAAGCGGCACCTACAATAAAAAGTATATAAGCTGTCATAGGATTGGCAAAAATGTTTAAAATACTTTGACCTAGATCCATTGAGATGTCATTGACCTGCATTAGATTCGTAGTCTTAAGAGTAATAGCTTCACCCTTTAATCGAATCGTCTTTCCATCGATTCCGTCATTGATATCATCCATATTATTAGCGATGGCATCAATGATGTTCTCTTTCATTGCTATTTGGGCATCGAAGCTTTTAGCTTCTGAGATCATCTTCTCAAAAAGTTTTGCATTTCGTCCTCTTGCTTTAGCAAGAGAGGTGACAAGTGCAACCAGATCGTTGATGGCCTTACTTCTGCCATCACTCTCTTTTATATCATCTCCCAGACCAACTGGGGTTGCTGCTCCAATGTTGGTACCTTCACTCATAAATAAAAGGTGAGCGGCACTTGCTATGATTGCACCTGCACTTGTGGCACTTGCACCTTCGGGAGTGATCCAGATGAAGACTGGAACTTCTAGGCTTCCAATTAAAGTGATGATTGATTTAGTTGTGGTTACAAGCCCGCCAGGCGTATCGAGTTTTATAAGAGCCGCTTGATTTCGTGAGGCTTTTAAACTTTTTAACGAACTATCTAAATAATTTAAGGTCGCTGGGTTGATACTTGAGTTAACTTCAAGTACTTTGAGATCCTTAATTTCATAGATCCTTTCAGCAGAAGCTGAGAAGCTAAACAGGGCCATTAAGAATAGGGAAATTTTTATAACTATTTTCATGCCCAGAACCTACCAAAAAAAAGAGCGTATTGTGAGAAAATTAATTTTAGGAACTTTTCTAAACCCCTTAAATGACAAGAAATGTGAATTATACAAAGACGGGGCAATGGTTATTAAAGCAAAAAAGGTCAAAGGTCTTGATACATTTGTCATTGATGCGCTGGGTCCTATCAAAAAAGTTTCTGCAAAATATAAAGATTATGATGAAGTAATAGATCTCAGAGGAAAAGTCATTATGCCTGGCTTTTTTGATATGCACTTTCACTGGGTTCAAGATGACGTGCGTGAGATGCCAAAAGATAATCTTTTAACTTGGTTAGATAAATATACATTCCCAGCTGAGCGAAAATTTGAAAATAAAGAATACGCTCAAAAGAAAGCAGAGTTCTTCTTCGATAGATTACTTAAAACAGGTACTGTCGGTGGGGCATGTTATTCATCTATTCATGAGCACGCAGTTAATTATGCGTTTAAATATGCTAAGGGAGACTTCGTTATAGGAAATGTTCTCATGACGATTAATTCTCCAGACTTTCTTACGCAAACAAAATCAAAAGCTATTAAACTTGCAACCAAGCTTTCAGAAAAATATAAAGAAAAATATGCACTGACTCCACGCTTTGCCATTGCTACAGATCCAGAAACGATGAAAGAGACAGCTAAGGCCGCGAAGAAAAATAAGTCATTCTTGCAGACTCATTTGTCTGAGACTCCCAATGAAATAGAGTTTGTTAAAAGTATTTATAAAGACATTAAAGGCTTTGAACAAGTTAAGTCTTATACTGAGATTTATAAAAAAGTTGGAATGCTTAGTTCAAAAACAATTATGGGGCACGGAATTCATCTTGATCCAGAGGAACTAGAGATGCTTGCTAAGTCAAAGACATCTGTCGCTCATTGCCCAACTTCTAATGCTCAGATTAAAGAGCTTGGTCTTGGTTCAGGTTTGTTTGATTTTAAAAGAATTGAAAAAGCTAAAATTAGATGGGCACTAGCTTCTGATATTGGCGGTGGTCCATATGTTTCTATGTTTGATGTCATGAGATCTTTTGTAGATCAAAATCAAAGAAAAAAAATAAAAGGAGCGACTCATATAAAAGCTCTCTATCGCTCTACACTTGCAGGGGCAGAAATCCTTAGGCTTAGTAAAACTCGCGGTAACCTCGATAAAGGAAAAATCGCAAACTTTATAGCTGTCGATATGCCAAAAAGCTTTAACTCTAAAGACAAAGCCGAAGATATCTTGAAAAAGGTTATTGCAACTCATAAGAATGAGAGAAATCTTTATGACGATATGGTGAGTGAAGTCTTTTTCCATGGGGAAAGAGTAGACTAAGTGAAAATCCATTTATAACATCAAGTCTGGAGAGTGGATGAAAAAAATTTTATTTTTGGCGTTAATTATAAGTGTTGGTTTTAACTTCTACCTTGTGAGTTCTAAAGTTGAAGTTGCTAGTATCTTCAAAGAAGAAGCTATTTTAAACAAACAGCAAAACAAATTGCTTCAAGATAAAGTTGTAGTTGCTCAGTCTTCAGTTGCAAAATCATTACCAGTTAAAGTAAATAAGTGCGAGTGTTCAAAATTAAAAACTTCTGACTCCGTTAATTTAGTGCCAGAAGTACCTCAAAAAGCTTACGATGAAAAAGCGATTGCAAAGAAACTAAAGGATCTTAAATTAAAATGGGAGAAAGACTCTCGAAATTTCTTTTATAATGATCTTCTCTTGAGAGATGATCAAATTGAAAGATATAACGAATTAGTAAAAATGAGAAAACTTGAAGCTGACGATTACTTTGAACCAAAAATAAAAAATGCTCAAGTTGCGGATCAAGAGAATGGCGGTCTCCCATATTATATTCATACAACTGAAGACACAGTATTTATGGGGAAATTGGCCGAGCGGTATGATTCACTATTGCATGAAAGTTTTGGTGATCAAGCTTTTTCTGACTATAAAAAATTTATTAATAAACATAACAAAGAAACGATTAAGGAAGATGTATTTTTTCCCATAGAATTCTAGTTAATAATAAAAAAACTTTCCTCTTGATTATTTATATTCTTCTCTAACTGGTTGATTTGATTCCTACTTGTAAATTGACAGTGCGCTAATGCACCTTGATAAAAGGCGGCACAAGCATTTTCTTTTTTTACCCATCACTTTTTTTTTCTTTTTTTGTGGCAATATTATAAAACAAAAACAGGGATTGTTTTTTAAAAACATGCAGACAATTCATAAAAACTGTTTATTATAGAGACCACAATTTAATATTTTAGGAGACTAAATGCGTTGCTTTAAAAACATTGCCGAACTAATAAAAAGTAGAAGACTTCAACACCCTAAAGCTTACTCTCAATCAGAGCTATCTCATTTATTAGGCTACAAGAATGGTCAGTTTATTTCTAATGTGGAAAGAGCACTATGTAATATCCCGCTTAAGATGTTGGGAAAAGTTTCAGAAGTTTTAGATATAACTCCTGAGCTGCTTAAAGAGGCTATTCTAAAAGATCATGAAGCTACACTTGATAACTATCTTGAAACTTCAATGGCGGCCAACGTATCGACTCTTAGAACTGAAACAAAAGACCACAACACAGCTTCTGCATCTTTTACAGATAGCACTTTTAAAATGTCATCTAATTCATAGAAATTTAATTTAGAAAATATATAGGCTATGAAAAATTAAACGCTTTGTTTATATTTTTCGTAGTCTTCAATTGTGCCACTAGACTCTTCAGTATCATCGGCCCATGATGTTTCTTTCTGAACTGGAAGAAGATGTGGATCTTCAAAATCACCCTCAAAATTAACTTCATCTCCAACAGGTTCAAGTTCATGAGTTGAAGAGAACTGTCTGTCTTCAGGATATAAATTCAATCTCTTAGCAATAACTTCTTTTTGCCAGTCTAGCTGAAGCGTTGATTCGTAGTTATGAAGGTTGCGACGACTCTTCTCAAGATTTGAGACGACTTTTTCTAGTTGTCTGCCAGTGAGTCTTCCGTGAACTTCAGAATACTTCTTTCTTGCTATCAGATGTTGTTCAAGCAGGTTGTCATACTTCTGAAGTACTCTTGCAGGTGTGAGGGTTTTAGGTCTTCTATTTTTATTACTAGGTCTCTTGTTGGCAGAATTTGTTTTAGCACCTTCCGCACTTTGGGGACTTTTGTCCGAAGAGTTAGACTTATTAGGACTTCTTTTCTTATTTTTATTATATCGTTTTTTAGGTCGATTATTAGGCTTTGTATTATTAGATTTTTCTTCAGTCATGACAATGTGCTCCTAGAAGCATTTAAATTAATTACAAGTGGAATAGTAACCTTTTAGGGCCATATTTGTCTAATTTATTCCATCTTGTTCATTTACTAGGTGAGCTCTATTCGTTATAATTGGGGCGTTTAAGTCTATAAAAGTTTAATAAATAATTAAAATCACCTTGGAGGGTACAAAATGACAAAAAGAGTCAGAGTTGCTGTAACGGGTCCAGCAGGACAAATTGGATACGCTATTTTATTTAGAATCGCATCTGGTCAAATGTTTGGAACCGATGTTCAGGTTGATTTAAATTTATTAGAATTACCACAGGCCCTTGGAGCACTTGAAGGTGTGAAGATGGAGCTCGATGATTGTGCATTTCCACTTTTGAAAAGTATTACTTGTACAGATCAAATGGATGTTGCATTTAAAGATGCTAACTGGATCGTTGCAATTGGTGCTGTTCCTAGAAAAGATGGAATGGAACGTGCTGATCTATTAAAAGTTAACGGTGGAATTTTTGGACCACTTGGAAAGTCGATGGCAAAAGTTTCAGCTGCTGATTCTAAGTTATTTGTTGTTGGTAATCCATGTAATACAAACTGTTATATAGCAATGAAAGCATCTGGATTAGCTCCTGATAGATTTTATGCAATGACAACTCTTGATGAGAATAGAGCAAAGTCTCAACTGGCTCAGAAAGCTGGAGTAGATGTAACTGAAGTAACTAATATGACAATTTGGGGTAATCACTCTGCAACTCAATATCCAGATTTTTATAATGCAAAAATTAAAGGAACAAGTGCTGCAGAAGTTATCAATGACCAAAAATGGTTTGAAGATAACTTTATTCCTACAGTTCAAAAACGTGGAGCTGCAATTATTAAAGCTCGTGGCGCTTCAAGTGCTGCCAGTGCTGCAAACGCTGCTGTTCAGGGAATCTATAACTTAACTCACGATACACCTAAAGGTGAAACATTCTCTATGTGTTTAGCTTCAAATGGTCAGTACGGTGTAGATGAAGAGTTAATCTTCTCTTACCCATGTCGTGTTGAAAATGGAAAACTTATTGTAGTTGAAGATGTTAAGCATAATGAATTTGGAACTGAAAAATTTAATGCAACATTAGCTGAACTTAAGAATGAAAGAGATACAGTAAAAGAATTAGGTCTATTCTAATTTAAACATAATAAGGGAGTCCTTGATGGGACTCCTTTTTTTTCGCTAAATACGTCTGAGAGGAAACTGCAGTGGTCGATTACACAACAGAAGAGAAAATTAAATTATCCGGTTTTAACAACTTAACAAAAATCCTTAGTTTCAACCTTTATGATTTTTGCATCACTTTTGATGATAAAGAAAAAGAGCGTTATATAAATTGGATTAATGAGAAGTATTCATCTTCAAAAATCTTAGAGATTTCTAGAAAAATTTGTAAGATCATCGACTCAGACATAATTTCTGAATCAAAGATGGACTACGATCCAGTTGGGGCAAGTACCATGACATTGATGAGTGATGTTCAAGGCGGAAAATGGGAACCAGTTTCTAATGACGGTAATGGCTATTCAGCGCATTTAACAAAATCACACCTCACAAGTCACACATACCCAGATGCTTCAGATCCAAAAGGGATTTGTACTTATAGAGTAGACTTTGATATTGCAACTTGTGGAGATATCATTCCGCTCAGAGCTATCAACTATCTTTTTGAAGCTTTTGAATGTGATGTTGTGTACATAGACTATGTTGTTAGAGGCTACACTCGAACTGATAGTGGTAAGAAAATTTATAACGATCAGTACTTTAATTCTATTCAAGACTTTATCGATCCTAAAGTACTAGAAGATTATAAATTTAAGTCCGACTTAAATATTCCAAGAGATAATATCTGGCAAACAAAACTTATGGCCAAGCAATTCGGTCCTGAGAGATTTGTTTTTGATCAAAAAGATGTAAATCATCCAGAAATAGACAAAAAAATGAGCAATCTCTACAAAGAAATGGAAGAGGTTTATCACCAATCCTAATTAAGTAAATACAGCGACTTAGAAAAACATTATTATCTTAAGTATCTCAACAAATTAACCGATCAGTTTGTTGAGGTATATATGAAAAAGATTGTTCTTATTTCACTTCTAGTTTTTAGTTTGCTTTCGCAAGCTAATGACGTGTGTGAGATGATCTTTAAAGTTCGTTACCCTGGAAAGCTCACTCGCGTTGCTACTAAAACGGCAACTGCCAATTATACAAAACTGACGAAAAGCTTAAAAAGTCTAGAAACAAAAAAAGTAAACATTCAACTCGGTTCTAAAAAAATCACACCCACAAAATATCTTCAAGAAATCAGAAAACACTATACTGGAAAGAGTGTCGCTGTAGGATATAAACCTAATAATCACTTTGACGAAATTGATGATGTCTTTGAATCAATCAAAGTGATGCCCGAAGAAGTCGTAGTCGAGAAACTTAAGCAATCGATGCAAAGATATGCCAAAGGGTATAAAGCTACTGTTGGTGCTGAGCTAAAAATTCCTGGAGTGGATGCTCAATATGATGGATCTACTTTAGATGCACTTTTTACTAAGGCCATCAAAGGTGACGCATCTGATTTTAATAAATATATTGATAATTTCCTCGTAACAGATCCTGACACTAATAAACTAGACCTTTTGAGAGCCGAACTCATGTCTTGGTATGGTCAAGAGATGGATTTATTTTATGAACCACTTATTAACCAAGTTAAAAGAAACGCCTCTTCTGTTGGAGATAACGGCGTTACAATAACAAAAAAACAAATTAAAGCATGGGAAAAAAGAGCAGAATATATTGAAGAGGTAAAAGAGGCAAAATTTAAAATTTCTCGTGCCATCAATAGACTCGAATCATTTCAAGTTGATCAAGTTAAGCGAGTTGGTGTTGAAGACTTTGTAATGACTCGAAATAATAACTTGGAGAATCTTACTTATTTAGAACTTTCAGACTATGAAACTTATACCAGATCGTTAGTATACGATTTAACAGAAGCTAGACCAGCAATGGGATTCAATCCACCTCAAAATGCACTTAAAAGAATCAACGGTAAAGACTTTAAGCTACCTACATTAAATAAAGATCATAAAAATATTAAAAAAATGTTTAATGACCTTGATGAGGGAAGCTTGGGGATTTTAAGTGTAAGTGAGTACAGAGATATTGTTTCTAAAAATGCTTTTCCTATGTTTGTTAAAAGACACGATATGAGACATATTCACTATGCTCTATCACATCCCAGAGCTTTAGGTACAGTTATGGGCGCTACTCGCTCTCAAAACCATCTCCGATTCGCTCAATTGGGTGGAATGTATGAAGCTATTGAGACTGTGCAGTACGGGTTCGAACAATCTATAGCTCGATATTTTTCAAGAGAAATAGATCAAAATAAATTTATGATAATGAAGCGAAACCTTGATCTTGAAGAGTCTATGCTTACTTTAGCGACGACTCCAAGAGTATTCTCTTATGGAATTGGTGAAGCTCACGGTTATGGAGCTCACTGGAGAAGTAATGTTTCTGATCTTCAAGGTTGGGCCCCAAAGACAGTTGTGAATAGTTCTCAAGAAATTCTTGTTGATGGTTCTTTGAGACTTAAAAGAGGTGTCAAAGATGGGAAGGAAGAATTTATAAAAGTTGCTAAAATAAAAAATCCAGATGGAACAATTCAAGAGCTGCCAGTTTATCTCGACTCAACTGGAAAGTACTCATCTAGAACGGAAATAGATCCAAACATGACTTCGTATCACGAAGACATTGAGCTTATGGTTAAGAATCAACAAGAACAACTCGAGAGATATAACCTAGTGAGAGAAAAAGTTATTAAAAGGGCCAATGAGAAAAATAAATACTGGTATGAAGTAATGACAGAAGAAGAAGAGATTCTTTTTCATATGTATAATTATCAAAAGAATCCAGACAAAGCAGCAGTTAACGTTTTTATTAAGAACGAAACTGGTGATGCTGTAAGCGATATTTCTTATATTAATGAACAAATGATCAATCCCAATGGTGCTAAGTGGAAGAACGATGGCCGAGCTCATTACTCCGGTGATGGGACGACTGGTGAGTTTGGTTTTGGGTCTGGATCAAATACTCCTGGAGACTAGCGCACATTGTCGTGAGTTATATCGTTTAAGACTCTAAAATATCTCTCTACAAGGGATACTATGGGACGAGAGATTGATTCAAGTCAGTTTAATTCTGATGATTTAAAATTATTTAAAGAACGATTGAGTCTTGAAACTAAAGCTTTAAAAACTTGGTTCGAAGAATCGAAATTCGAAAAAGAACAAGCACAAATTGGTATCGAACTTGAGGGCTGGCTTGTTGATAAAGATTTTTTACCTAATCCTGTTGCTGAATCTTTCTTAAGTCACCTCAATAACCCTCAAGTAGTTCCTGAGATTTCTACCTTTAACTTTGAAATTAATAGTACTCCTTATCCATTTAAAGATAATTGTATAAGTCTGCTTAAAGAAGAAATGGATCAAATTTGGAACTCATGTAAAGAGAGTGCTAACACTGTGAATAGTATTCCAACCTTTATGGGAACACTAGCAACATTAAGACCTGATATGCTTTCAATGGACTGCATCTCTTCAAATAAGAGATATAAGCTTATGAATGATGAGGTCATGAGACACAGAAAACATAAACCAGTAAGAATTCATTTAGAGGGAAAAGACGAGTTTAGTATCGAGATGGATTCTGTCATCACTGAGTGTGCCGCTACGAGTTTGCAAATTCACCTTGGTGTTTCACAGGACCATGCAAAAAGATATTATAACGCCTCAACAATCGCCTCCGCATTTGTTGTTGCTGTCTCAGCAAACTCACCTTATTTTTTTGGCAAAGAGCTTTGGGATGAATCTAGGATCGCAGCCTTTGAACAGTCTGTGGAGATTAAAAGTTATTTAGAAAATAAAAATGATTTCATTACAAGAGTGACTCTTGGCAAAGACTATATAAAACATAGTCTATTTGAACTATATGAAGAAAATGAAAGAGACTACCCAGTTCTTCTGCCTGAATTTAATAAAGATGCAATGGTAGATGATTTTCATCATCTCAATCTTCATAATGGAACGATTTGGAGATGGACGAGACCCATAGTTGGAGAAAGCGGAGATGGAAAAAAGCATCTTCGAATTGAGCAAAGAACACCGAGTGCAGGTCCAACGATTGTGGACTCCATTGCCAATAGTGTTTTCTTTTTAGGCCTTTGTGATTTTCTGGCACAAATGGAGCAACCCCCAGAAGATCTGCTATCCTTTAAAGATAACAGAGATAATTTTTATCTTGCAGCTAAGCAGAGCATGTATTGTCGAGTGACATGGCTTGACGGTAATAAGTACGACATCGTTAAGCTCATCAAGGAAGAATTACTTCCTGGTATTAAAGATTGTTTGAGTAAAAGAGGAATTGATAAAAAAGATATTGACTACTATATCGGAGAGATCATTCAAGGTCGTCTAGATAAAGGTATCAATGGAGCTAGATGGCAGAAGGCATGGATCCATCATCACGGTAAAAAATTCCAACAGCTAATGGAAGTGTATATCGAAAATCAAAAAAGTGGACAACCAGTTCATACTTGGAGCATTTAGTGCAGTTAAAAGTTATAGAGACGATCCCAGATGATGTTCTAAAATGTGAAGCCAAAGACTTGCATCGGATTCTTGGTGGTCCAACAATTATGCATATTAAAGGAACTAATCCCAAAGCTGTATTTATAAGCTGTCTACTTCATGGAAATGAAGTCACTGGTTTTTATGCAATTCAGCGACTCCTTCAAAGTGTCGTGAACTCAAAGCCCAACAGAGATATAATCTTGTTCTTTGGAAATACACTTGCGGCGCAAACCGGAGAGAGACACCTTTTTAACCAACCAGACTATAATCGAATTTGGGAGGTGGGAGATCTTCCCGAAAATAAATTGGCCATGGATGTTTTAAGCTATGCCAAAGAACAATCACTTTTTGCATGCCTTGATATTCATAATAATTCAGGAAAAAATCCCTACTACGGTTGCGTGAATTTCACGGATAAAAACTGGATTCAATTGGCAGGACTCTTTTCAAAAAGAATTGTCTACTTTACTGAACCTTCAGAGGTTTTATCTAATGCTTTCTCGACACTTTGTCCTGCGGTTACAATAGAAGCCGGTCTTCCAGGAAAAGAAGAGGGAATAATCACCGTATTAAATTATCTCAAAACAATTATCAATCTCGACTCGTTCGATGAAAAATTTGATGCTTTTAGTGTAGATGTTTTTCATACTATTGGAAGAATTATGGTTGAGCCTACTTGTAGTGTGGACTTTGAAGATAAAAAAGAGTCCACGAGCGATCTGTCATTCTCACCGACAATAGATGAAAAGAACTTTGAAATTGTTCCTAAGTTTACGCATTTTGGCTACGCTAAGAACCTTGACTCTGTAAAAGCTATTAATAATAAAGATGAGATTATTACCGAAGATATATTTTTCTTAAAAGAGGGAAGCCTTCAGTCTAATAGAATCTTTATTCCAGCGATGTTTACAAAAGATATTTTTATAATGAAAGAGGATTGTATGGGATACATTATGGAAAAAATGATCCCACTAAAAAATTAGTCATTTAACTGATTGAGAATCTCTGGGCTAAGCTTTAACTTTTCTTCTAAAACATATAATACAGTCTCCATAGGAAGACCAACATTGTAAGCCTTCTCACTTTCAAGATCTACACTTTGCATTGAAGCAATTCCAATGACGTTATCTTGGTCATCTATAATTGGTCCACCGGAGTTACCTCCATAAAGAGGAGCATAAAAGTGGAATTGATTAAGAAATTTACTTACTGGACCTTGAGCAACTGTGCCTATACCTGTTGATGAGTGAATTCCATATCCAATTGGATTTCCAATTACCATTGTTCTCATCTTTTCATCATATTTATTATTTTTTAGAAGTTTAAGTGGTGTCTCTTTCTTTAGGCTATAACCTCTTTTGTGATCTTTCATTTCGATAAGACAAAAGTCTAAACTTCTTGAGCAGTAGTGAACTTTTTCACACTTTAAAGTCTTACCCTTTTGTTTATCGTTGAGACGAATAGAGAAGCTCTTGCACTCTTTAGTATTAGTTCTTTTAGGAGAAAGTACATGTTGATTGGTTAAAATGAGGTTGCCACCAACATAGAATGCCGTTCCGTGTCCACCGGTGTCCCCAGGATATGCTCTGAAAACAGATTGAGAAAGTCTATGAGCTCTTCTGTACAACAGCTCTGGTACTTGAAAGTGTCTACCATTTTCACGATATTCCTCTGTGTAAGAGTCGTATTTAACCCCTGACACTTTTGCCATACCATCTTTGAACTTGGTCATGCTTGATGATTCAAATTGGTGGTACTCAACCTTCAGTGGATTGATACTTAACCCAAAGACGGTTGTTGCTAATGACAAAAGAATTATAATTTTCATTCTTAGATGTTAACCCGATAATCTAATTATTCTCGAGTAAGTTGAAAAATATACAGAGATGGCCACTAATTAGACATTTATTTATGTATCAGATTAATCTTGTTATCACGGCTTAGTATTGAATGATTCCAGGTGTTTAGTTTATTTCTAAGGTTTGCTAGATGGACTCTAAGATTGTTATCAGAGACTACTTCTTGGTAGTAAGCAAAGTCTTTTAGATCTTGTTTCTCCACCATGTATGCCGCAGACTTTGCTAAGAACATTAAGATCTTATACTCAGTCAAAGTTAGATGAATCTCAGATTCATTAATAAAAACTTGGAAGGTTGAAAAGTTAGTCTTCAGATTTCCAATTGTTAGTATTTGACTTTGGCTTGAAAAGCCTTTAATTCCTTTTGAAATTCTAAGAGATAACTCATCGATATCCATCGACTTGTAGAGATAGTCGCTCACGCTTTCGCCTAAACCTTTGAGTTTCATCATCTTCGATTCATCTGAGGAGAAAAAGAATAGAGCAATGTCTGGTCCACTTGGATGTCTTCTGATTTTTTTTACAACTTCGAACCCATCCATAAGCGGCATATGAATATCAACTAGTACTGCATCAAAAATTTGTTTGGATAGTAAGGGATAAATAGAATCTGGATTATCAATAGTAATCATATTAAATTTATCTTCCAACACTTCTTTATAGAGGTCTAGATTTTCGTGATCGTCGTCAATATAGAGTATTGTTGGCTTATTTAGCATACCTTAAAATACAATTGATCTAAATCTGTGTAAAGGCTAAATATAAATGGCAAGATTTCTAGGAGAGATCTTTTTGTCAAAGATTTGTATTAGACGCGGTTGTTTACCATGTTCTTTCATGTAGATGAGTCGGTCTAGGTTTATGTACATTTCTATTACTCTTGCAATTAACGCCCTAAGAGTACCTGCTGTAACTATTAAGTTAATCTTATTAATGTTGTTTTCATAAAATGTATCGATAATCTCTTTTTTCAATTCTTTTGTTTGAGGAGCAAATTTAAAGCAGTAGTCAGAGAATTCACCACTGTAGTCAGAAGACTTTGCATTTCCTAGAGTGGTAAAGGATTGACCAAATTTTTCAAGAAGTAAAAAGTGAAGTGTATAGCGATAGTTTTTAACTCTTATTTTATTTTGAAAAGACTCAGCTGTCTGCCAAGAATGTCCCTTCGCTGCAATAGTGAGAGCATGATTAGAAAGTATTAGTGGCGTCTCAGAGGCGAGAGCAGAAATATTATATTCATCTACAAGCTTATGGTAGCAGCAGCCTAGACTTAGTACTCTTGGAGGAAGAGATTTTATTATATTTGTAGATAAGGCACCACAACAATGAAGTCCTAATAATATTCCATTTTTTTCAGGGATTATAATGTCCTTATAACTTTTAATCTCTTTGTGAATAAATTTAATCTTACTTTCCAGATGAGGAGCCCACCTTTTTAATTTTTCTTTTCCAATTGACTGAAAATCAGAACTTGCATCAATGCAAATTGATGATCTCTTTTCATTTACCAAAGCACTAGATAGATGACCTGCTCCACTTCCAATATCGACAAAACTTAAAATATTCTCATCTTTTAGTAGGTCTTTTATTGTCTCTATTTCATGTCTCTTTTTTAGGGACATCTTTCGAGTTAATTCCTGATCAAGTTCTAATTTGGATGCCTTAAATTCTTCTACTTCAATTAACTCTTTTGCTCTTTTAATAAAAGAGATTAGACCTTTATTTTTAACGACACTGCTTTGATAGTTATTCTCAAGTTCAATAAGTTCTTTAGTTTTTAGTTGAGCAAGCTCGTTAATCCACTCTTTAAAGGGGGCAGGAATATCAGATTCAAATCTGTCGAGCATCTCTTGGTCGACCAGATAGTAGAACTCTTTTAGAAAGCTTTTAATTTCGAGGAATCTCTTTTCATAGTTCACATGCGCATTATATACTTATTTTTATGAAGATTGCACTAATTGGTCTCGGAAGAAGTGGACTGTCGGTTTACAAATATTTAAAACAAAACACTGAAGATACGGTCTATCTTGTAAATTCTGGTAGGCCAAACGAATGGCCTTGTTTTGATATAATTAAAGATGATCTTGACCGGGCCTTTAGCGATGAAATTGCAATCAAAGAACTTGGGGCAGTAGATCAAATTGTGCTCAGCCCAGGAATTCCAAGAGACCATATAGCATTAACATTTGCTCTTAAAAACTCAGTGCCAATCATTTCAGAAATTGAATTCGCTTTTCTACATTCGGATATTCCAGTTGTCGGTATTACTGGAACGAATGGAAAAACGACTACTACAACTATGATTGGTGACTTTTTAAACCAGTTGGCAATCAAGGCTTTTGTTGGTGGAAATATTGGAATTCCATATACTGATATTTTGTCAGCTAAAGTAAAATATGAAGTTGCTATTATTGAGCTTTCAAGTTTTCAACTGGAAAGTATTGATACATTTAAACCAACAATTTCTCTCCTATTAAATGTCTCTGAGAATCATATGGAGAGGTATAAGTCTTTTAGTGATTATAAAGCAGCGAAAGAGAGAATCTTTCTCAATCAAGACGCAGATTGCTTTGCGATCGTAAATAAAGTGGAAAATAGAATCCCTAAAGAAATTGAGATAAAACCTCTAGAAAATTTTAGTTTTGAAAAATCGAAACTGGTTGGAGTTCACAATAAGCTCAATTTCTTTTGTGCCTATAATGCAGCAAAGCTTCTGACCAATAAAAATATTGATAAAGAGTTTCAACAGTTCATAGATAACTTCACTGGTGTTGAGTTTAGGCTTCAATATATTTGTGAAAAGAATGGAATTACTTTTTATAACGATGCCAAGAGTACTAATACCGATGCCACGGCAAGTGCAATTAATGCGTTTAATTTCAAAGAGAACTTATCGATTATTATAGGTGGAAAGCTTAGAGATGATAAAATTACAATTCAAAATGAAATTGACTTTTCACCGCTTCAAACTGTCTACTGTTTTGGAGAAGCCAGAGATCTTCTGAGTAAGAACATTAAATCCAGTAATACTAAAAATTTCGAAACATTAGATCAGGTGTTTGAAGATCTATTAAAAAACAAAACTCA